>JAEEGK010028270.1_pt1 | contig 11263 bp, 18 predicted proteins | sample 8958771 | NCBI WGS metagenome assembly JAEEGK01 (sample SAMN16246547, study PRJNA631951) | gut metagenome | biome: gut microbiome; feature: rumen; material: SC-attached | host: Bos | place: Iran: Karaj | collected 2018-10 | reverse complement strand
AATCAGGTAGATTTTCAGATAGAATGTTCAGAATACAACGAAAATGTCTATGTAGAAGGTTCTGCGCCTGAAATAGACTACAGCCGTCTTAATGCGGGAATATCCGATTATACTGCTAAGACTAACGCTAACGGCGACATCGATTTAACGTGGAAAGCGACAGAGGGAACAGCTTACGTAAAAGTCTATGTAGGCAATACTTTTGCAGGTATCGGCGTTAACGGTTTCACTATCAACGGTGCTAATTCCACATCTAACATAAAGCTTATTCCTGTTAGTGATTCCGGCTATGATGGAACATCAATAGTAAGCGAAATTACCGCCAATATCGGCACTCCGTCTATGCCAGTAGCCCCGAATGTGGTTCCTTTTTCTACCGGCGTTGTGGCCATATTCGAACCTGTTCCAGAAAATGAATACATAAGTCAGCTTGTTATTTTCGAAGGTGGGGTTGAAATAGCGAGAGCTCCGGTCAGTGGTGCCACTGCAAGTGTTCAGATTAATCTTGGCGGTGGTGCTCATAACCTCGTTGCAAGTTACAGGAACATCAACAATAAACTTGGGACCGGCAGAAGCTTTACCGCAACACCTACATTGATTGATGCGCCTGACGTAGTAGCCGACTGGATTGTTTCAGGTGTTTTCGAAACTGCCGAAGGTGTAGGCGAAAATGTTAATGGTGTCCGTTTTAATTCCAACGGTATTCAGGGTTGGTATGACGGAAGCTGTCTTTTCGATTTGAACGCTCATGGATCATCAAGAATCGGCGGCTGGTATATCGGAAGCGATAAGCTTTACAGCAACAATATCGAAATCAATTCTTCAGGATACTTAAAGACTATTGATTTTGCTTCCGGACATAATGGCTGGTATATCGGCAAAGACGGCGATGTAGAATTCCAGGATGCAACCATCAGAGGCACAATGACAAGTGTTAATTTCGTTAAAGACACTGTCTCAGCTGTCGGTGGAAGTCTGATGATTCTCAGTGCTGCGGAGGTCCAGAGTTTTACAAAAACCACTAGTGACGGTCAGAACATTCTTTGTGAAGACTGTATCGACCTTATTACAGAAGATAATGCCAATCTCATTACAGAGCAGTCAGGCACAAGTGCTTATTACAGTATAGTTATAGATGACGCTTCAACTTTTGCCGCTACCGATATTCTCAGAATAAGAGATACATTAGCTGTTCAAGACCTTTGGTTGGGAGTTGTTTCAAAATCCTCTAACACCTTGAATTGTGTAATGCTTTATGGTTCTGAGCTGGAACCTGAAACAGGAATGTGTATTGTTAACTATGGCAAACCTGGCAATGGTGGAATTCTTCTCAGAGGTAATGCGCCACTGATGGATATGTTCACCCATGATGGTCAGCCATGGGTGGGAACGGATTGCTGGGTTAGAATCGGTAATCTTAACGGAATCGGCGGCATTACCGATAACCGATATGGCTTGTTTATCGGTTCTGCTTCTAATCATTTCTTAAGATATGACGAACATAGCGGTAAGCTTTCAGTAAGAGGTGAAGTGGTAGTTACAGGTGGTGCAACTTATAACTCCATCCTTCAGGCTCAGTCTTCAGCAAATGAAGCCCTCGCTTTCAGAAATGCAGTAGCTAACACAGGTTACACTTCAATAAAAGGTGGAAGCATAACCACTGGAACTATTAAGAATTCTACCTATGTAGAACCCTCTGACCAGAAGTTCTCTACTGGTTCTGGTTTCGACTTGGACAACGGCCATATTCACACACCTTATTTCTACAGCAATTCAAGTGGAGCAGGAATTAAGGGCTATATAGAAGCTACCAGTGGTAAAATCGGTGGATTCTCTCTTGTAAGTGGTTTCTTAAGTTACGAAAGCACATCGTTAGGTCTCAGTGATGCAGTTATCAGGCTTTATAATTCCACCGGTGATGTTGCCAGAGGTTTTTCTTCTGTAGATACTAAATACACTTTAGCTGGTCCTCTGGTTACCTATAATTATACAGACGGTTGGGTCTTCACGGCTTCCATGGATGGAAGTTTAATGGTTAGACTTTCAAAATCTACTACTACTAATAGCGCTGGCATCTCCACACAAGGTTTATTTGCAACTGAAAGCGTATCTAATACTACAAAAAGAAGTGTTACTGCGAATACTCAGATAGGCTTTAACTGGTATGATGCAACAGATGCTAACAATGTAAAGAATCTGCAGCTAGACGCAAACGGTTTTTCATATAGCAACGGCAGCTTAAACTGCTATCTGTCTCCGACTGGCTTCCATCAGTCAGGTGCAAACAGCCAGTTTGTTGATTTTGCTTTAACTGGAAATACCGGTTCAGTAATCACGTTTAACAAAGTCTACGGCTTTAATATTAACTGCAAGACAAGCGGTAAATATGTATCGGTAGATACCAATGGTAATATTTCTGCATCTGGAACAATTACTAGTTCTAGAGGAACCTGCCAGGGCTCTTCAGACGAAAACTTAAAAACCAATATTAAAGACGTTAACGTCCTGAATACTCTGAAGAATTTGAGGATCAAAAAGTGGAATTACAAGGACGACTTGGCAAACGCTCACATCGGACCAATGGCCAGAGATTTCAATGAAGCTTTTGATGTAAACGGCAGAAGCTCAAAACTAATCAGCTTCCATGATACCGCAGGTATAGCCCTGAGAGCTGTCCAGGAATTATCTGAAGAAGTTGATGATTTCAAACGTCAGTATCGCTTCTTAAAGAAATTGATTATGGATAAAGGCTTGGTTACTGAACTGGATATTGAAACAGCAAAGATTATCTCAAGGGAAAGGGACAATCTGGCCAGACAGATTCAAAATAAATTAAGCGCCTAAACCTTGTACAATTCAAGATTTTGTACTAGAATTAAAAATAAAAGGGAGATTTTATGAAATATAACGAACTTAATAAAGACGTAAAGCCTGAATATGTCAACACGTTCAGACTTTACCCCTCAGAATCTGAAATCGTCATCGATTTCGCCGCTATCGACAATGCATCGACAAAGCTCAAAGCAGAATCAGACGGCAGAGAAAAACCTGAAGAAATCATCATCGAAACGAAGGCAAGGCTTGTAATGCCTCACGCTTTAATGGCTCAGCTCTATCAGGTCTTGAATAAGATGATACCAGAACAGAAGGAGGCAGAACCCAATGACGGCAAAGAAAATATCGGCGCTGACAGCGGCGACAGAAGCGCAGATTTATAACGATATAGTTCTTCCTATAGTCAGTGGTGGCAACACTTTAAAGGCAGCTGCCAGAAGCGCCTTGTTCTGGGCTCTCGTTCCTGATGGTGCAGCGGTTCATAATTGTATCTACAGAGGAAAAGACATTACCGCGGACCATACCAGCGGTGCTATGTCTACTAATATTGCCAACGGCACTTTCCGCAATATCTTCATCGGTGACTATATCACAATGAAAGACCCTCTGGACACAACGAAAAACATGAGATGGAGGGTTGCACATCTTGACTACTATCTGCACGCAGGCAGCACTGAAACTACAGCACATCATGTAGTCCTTGTGGCTGAAGATTGTTCTGCAACGACTGCAAAGATGAACGATTCAAACACTACAGGCGTAACCTCGTGGACTAAAGGTGCTTATCTCGGTTCAAAGATGTGGAATGAAACTATCCCTACAATCAACGCCAACATAAAATCAACTTTCGGCGCTGCGCATGTTCTTTCACATCAGACATTATTGTCAAACGCCATGACAGCGGCAACAGCGTCAAAGGCCGGAGCGGGTTTCGTGGGTGCATCAACCGGATGGGAATGGATTGCTACCGAAGCAAACCTTATGAGTGAAGAACAGGTCTACGGGGCTAGTGTTTGCGAATCTTCGTTCTATGATACAGGCGTGGATAACAGACAGTTAGCACTGTTTGCTATGGATCCCGATAAGTTTATAGCAGGAAAAGGGTTGAACGGCGCAAGACAATATTATTGGCTGAGAGTAGTCGCGTCGTCGGCGCATTTCGCTCTTGTCAGCAGCGGTGGTTCTGCCGACTGTAGCGGCGCTAGCAATTCTCGTGGCGTTCGCCCGCTTTTCTGTTATATCTGAAAATCCCGCCCGCAAAGCGGGCGGCAAAAAGGTAAAAAATGTCAACAGTTCTAAAACGTAAGAGAGGCTTGAGCGATATGGAGTTCTACGCCAATGCCGTCAAGCTCAGACACGCTATTACAACTCTGCTTCTAAGGGATTTCGGAATTAAGGATAAGGTAAGGAATATAGACTATTTTGCCAAGTGTGAACGCATGACAGAGGGAGATACGAAAACTCTCATAAGTCTTATGGATAAATACAATATCCATAGAATCACTGACGAATACCCTTTATGGCTGGTCGACAGATTCAGAAGCTCACTGATGGAAATATGCAGAAGTCTTGTTATGAATATCACTGCCGCCAATACCATCTATCCGATGTCCGAGCCGGAGTATTACGACCGCAGACACTTGCAGACAGCGGCAATATGCGACTGTCAGAAATTACTGCAGGAAATGCAGTATATAATAAGTATAGTGCCTGTAAATGCAGAAAAGTATATGCCTTACGTTGAGATGATTGATTTTGAAATAGCCCTTTTAACCGGATGGAGAAAGTCAGACAACAGACTTCTGAAGGGAATAAGGGCAAAAGCTGCAGTTTGTTAGTCGCTTCATCGACGAATTTCGCTAATGTCAACAACAATGGTAATGCTAACTATAACAACGCTAGCAACTCTAATGGCGTTCGCCCGATTTTCCAAAGTCACCCTAAGTGTAGGGTTATCCGAGGTGACGTTTTGAGAAAAGGAAGCTGCAACTTTCCGAAAGGTAGATAAACATTCCGACGTGCGGCAGATACGTCTACCGCACTACCGCGGAGTATATAAAAATGAACATAGTAGCCGATGCTAACAACTTAATCGAAGCCTATCATAATTCCGCAAAGAGCGGAAGCTGGAAGTCCTCAGTCCAGAAATACGGCATAAACTTGTTAAGAAACGTGTATCAGACAAGAAAAGCACTTCTAGACGGTAAATATACATTGAAGCCTTGTAATGTGTTCACTTTGTCCGAAAGGGGTAAAAAAAGACTGATACGCTCTATCCATATTTCAGACAGAGTTGTTCAGAGATGCCTGTGCGATAATGTTCTGCTTCCATCGCTTCAGAAATACCTTATATACGATAACGGCGCCTCGCTTAAAGACAAAGGCGTGAATTTCACCAGACAAAGAATTGTTACACATCTGGCCAGATACTATAAAAAATATGGCAGAGATGGTTATATACTTCAGATAGATTTTTCAAAGTTTTTCGATAATATCCCTCATGACATTATTCTAAATATGTTCTACAGACATATCAAAGACGATGGACTTCGTGATCTTATAGCAAAAATAATCAGAACTTTCAGAATTGATATTTCAGATTATCCTGAAGACTATTTCAACAACAAACCTTTTGACGCACTTGCACATCAATCCCACTGGTCCGAAAAAGGTTTAAGTTTTCTAAACCGCTCAATGGGTATCGGATCACAGATCTCTCAGATTGGCGGTATCTTTTATTTATCGCCTATTGATAATTACTGTAAGATAGTAAAGGGCTGCCGTTTTTACGGTCGATATATGGACGACATTTATATTATTCACCCTGACAAAAATTTTCTTAAAAGTTTACTTGTTGAAATCAGAAAGCTTGCTGAAGACATCGGCGCTTTCATCAATCAGAAGAAAACTCAGATTGTTAAACTGTCCCATGGTTTTACATTTTTAAAGATTAAGCATTTTATCACTCCAAAGGGCAGAATCGCCAGAACCTTATCAAGATGTAACATTGTCAGAGAACGAAGAAAGCTGAAGAAATTCAGACGTTTTTTAGATTCTGGCCAAATGACTATGCCCGATATTCAGAATCAGTATAACGCCTGGCGCGGTGGTAACCGCAGATTCAACAGTTACACAACCCTGAAGAGTTTTGACGGACTCTTCAATAAGCTATTCAAAAAGGAGGTCAGAAAATGACTAGAGAAGAGAAAGAACAGGAAATAAGAAATCTCACTTCAGAACTTGCTTCTACAGTTTCGCCAGTCGGTGACTGGAAAGTCGCCAAGTGCTACGAATACCAGTTAGCAGGGCTTGAACCGCCTTACGATATAAACGAGCTGCATTCTCAACGCGATGCTATCCGTCATCGAATTAACGAACTGCAGCACGAACTAGAGGAAGAAGCAGAAATTCCGGAGGAATAAAAAATGCAGGCGTTTGACAGTTGTCCGAATTGCCGAGACCACGAAAATCGAATTAAATCATTGGAGCACAATATGGAAGAAGTAAAAGCAGACATCAAGAAACAGAGTGTTACCGTCGCCTACATATCGCTTGCAGGCGTTATCATCACTGCGATGACAAGCTTCGCTGGAGTAGTCTTCACCGCCTTCCTTAAATCAAAAGGGGTTTTCTAATGGTGACTATGAATTTGAAAACAGGCGAAATCAGAATCAACGGCAGAACCGTTGAACAGATAGTAGCTGAAGCCTTAAAAAATGAAGGAAGATAGAAGACTGCCCGATGATGGTGTCTGCCGCTACTGCGGCGGGACACTATGGAGGCTTGATAAAGACTTGTGGAAATGTGGCCACTGCTTAAGGACCTACACACTAAAGGGGGAAACACATGACAACAATGCAGGCAAAAGACTGGGAAGCAATCGAATTCTTCAGACCTGAAGAGTTCAACCATCCCGAAAAAATGGAATACCATTTCATTAACAGACTTGATATGTTCAGAAAAATGATAGACAAACCTATTATCATTCACAGTTCATACCGAGAAGGTGATCCAAGATACCACGGCAAGGGTGAAGCTGTAGACATTCATATTAAAGGAATAAGCCTCTTATGCGCCTACGCTTTAGCGAATGAATCAGGCTTGTTTGGCGGAATCGGAGTTTACCCAAAATGGAATAATCCGGGATTACATTTAGATATGAGACCAGAAAGGGCGAGATGGGGCTGTTGGACTCCGACGGATCCAAAGAAGAAAAATATCTACGTTCCCTTAGATTCAGCATTTTTAGAAAGGATTGACAACAATGTTCAGGGATAAGGATGGTCACGTTTCATCAACAAAAGTAATGTCGTTCGTCGGTTTTTTCGCCTTCTTGATAACCAGCTGCTTCGTCTTGTGGCTTCACCCTGAAAAGTTCAACTTTGAACTCTATGCAATTCTGACCGGTGGTGGTGCTGTCGGTTCAAGGATTCTGGACAAATGGTTGAATATTCACAGTGAGGCTAAGAAATGAAATGGACCAGATTCTTCTATATTTTCCTTTTATCATTATTTTCCTTATTGTCCTCATCTGCTTATGCAGATTACATCTTGACCAACGAACAGATGAACGAATTGAAGCTGAATCTGAAAATCTTGAAAGACTCTCAGAACGAGCAAAGTCTGAAGCTTCAGAAAGCTCAGAGCGAGCTGGAGAAATCAAAAATGGAATTAGCGCAGTCTCTGAAAATATCGATGCAGCTAGAAGACAAATCCAATCAGCTTCAGAAGAAATTGCTGGAGCACGAGAAAACCATAGAACAGCAGCAGAAGCAGTTTCAAGAATTGAAGAAATCCTCAACCAGGCTAAAGAGATCTAGAAATTTCTGGAGGGGTTTGTCGCTGATCAGCGTGATTGCATTTTTATTAAAATAATTTTAAAAACTGTCAGATTTTACATATTGTCGTGGCTATATTATAGTTATTTTATCTGATTAGCGTTCTAAAATGAAAAAGGCACCTTGATAGGTGCCTTCTTTGTCACTCTTCGATTTTAACTTTGTGCTTATGATATTTACACAATACATAACCGTCTTCAGTTAATTCATATTCATCTTTGTTGGTTTCAGGACAACAACTACTAAAACTATTTAAATAATTCCCTTCGATAAGAGCTTTATTATCATAAGTCTTCATCGGTTCTTTATGGTCCATGTTATACATTTGTATTGCACCTGCGATGACTCTCAGATTTGATTTGCAGTTCATCTCTTTACAATATCGGACTTTTTCAGGGTCAGGCTTGAAGCCCTTTGGGAATTGAATAACTATAGTCTGAGTGGAAGTAGCAACACCAGCTCCACATTCTGAACAGAATTTTGCATCTGGTTTCGGTAAAGGTTTGCCACATTCAGAACAGAACTTGGCGGCAAATGAAATTGAACAGACTAAGCAGAAGAATAAAACAAGGAATTTCTTCAGATCCGATTTTTTAATTATTACAGCATTTTTGTCAGCGAATTCTAATTTTTTGTTCGGATCAGCGCGATGAACGTAAATAATATCTTCCTTTTTGATTTCAACATTCGGCATTTTGTCGATATAAGGTGCATTTTCGAACATATTCTATCCCCTTTCGTAATTGCCATATATCTGAATAATACATTGGCATATACAATATTTTACCTGATTCTACTTTCGGTGACAACATACTTCCTGTAATCGGGTATCTAAGCGTATCAGCAACGACTATATACCCTGCACAGCCTAAAAGGCTTAACTGGATATGTGCCATAAGACCGGCGATAAACGAAATATCCTGGCCAACAAAAAAGGCTCTGTCCGAGCCGATTTTCTTATCAAGTAATTCATTCCTGGCGGCAATCAACAAGCACCCCGAACCACAGGTTGGGTCGTTGATTGAAATATAATCCTTTTCCTTACAATCAAAAGCATTCATTTTTGCCATAGCTGCGCCAAGACTGTAAGGCGTGAAAAACTGACCGTGCCAGTGTGAATTGAGTTCCAGCTGCATAAACAACGTCCCTAAAAAATCCTGCTCTGGATTTTTATCCAGAGCAGACACTGTAATTGCGAACAGTTTTGAGAAATCCTCAACCCTATGTTTTTGCATTATTTCCTTGAAGCGCTTTTCACGCTCTTCAGAATAGACGACCTGACTTATCGTTATTGAGACGGCTTCACAGAAATCATTCCACAGCTGCCATCTCGTATCACCGTCAAGTATCCCCAGAAACACCTTTGTGAACTCTTTCAGCATAAACTATCTCCGAAATAAGCTTTATGATTTTTTCCTTAAGGTCTTCAAGACTGCCGTTATTATCGATACGATAATCCTCCATCCCGTTTCTAAGAATTTCGTTTATAGTGTTGAGTTCTTCACTGTTAGCCGGCACAGCTGAAGGCCTTGAAACATAGATCACAACACCTTTGTTTTCGTGAATCCATTCGACTTCGTTCGGGTATCTGACATCAGAGATTATCGTTTTAGATGAAACAGGCAGCGAGCTCTTGTCCTCGAGTTTCTTAATCCAGTAATCCGGCTGCAGCTTTCTTCTGAATTTTCCCCAGAACACAAGGAAATCGCGATATTTAACTTTGTCTTCTGTCTCAAAAAGGTTCGGAAAATCATCGTCGACCATCGAAAGCATCAGACCGCATTCATATTTAAGCCGATGGGCGAAAGATGATCTTGAATAACCTGGAAGCATTTCTTTGGCTATATCCGCACAAGTATCTTTGCCAGCTCTCGCAAAACCAGAAAACCCTATGATGTTCGGTAGATTCTGTTTGAATTTCGTATTTTTACCCTCGCATTCGCATTCACCTAAATAGGCCATCGCTCTATCTACTGGCATAAAAGTGACTACGCACATATTATTGATGTTACAACTGCAATCCTTGCATTGATTATTCAAGATGTCACCTCATCGCATAAAGGGCATTACTATAGCCCTCAGAACTTCTTCATTAGTAACGTCTTCATATTCATAGACTAAAACGGGATGGTCTTTTCTGTATTCATAGATGACGATTCTGTCTAAATCGAAATATTTGAGATGGTTATAGGCTATCTCGGTCTTTTTACCTTCAAAATCTGTAAAAACACAGAGCTTTTCTAGCCCTTGCGGCTGTTCGATGTGAGAATATTTTATTATTTCGGATCTGCCTCTATCTGCCAGGCAAGCATCTACTACTTTTCTAGACGGTCTTTTAAGCTCCATCTTGGAAAAATCCAATAAGAACTTCTTTGCTTCAACAAGATATAAAGCTTTGTTATTTGTTATTGTCACAAATCCGTTTTCTTCATAATCGGTCATATTCCAGACAGTATATTCGCCTTGTCTTAACCAGTCCTTAAGAACATCTCTTAATAATTCGAAAATTTTCATTTTCTGCCTCCTTCGATTTTCTTCAGAATGGCTTTAAGCCATCTGTAAAAGAACTCGTCCCTGTCTTCGACAAGGGCAAGTTCTTCAGAATCTTTATGCTGCGTTTTCTCTGAGATTGTTATAGATCTCATATAAAGTTTCAACTCTCGCCTTTAACTGCAACTGTTCTTTTTCACTTTTAGCCAATGCTTCTTCAGAAGCTTTAATTTTTGCTTCAATACTGCTTTTAATACTTTCTGTCATTTCTTCTTTCTCCTTATTTGGACCTTTTGTTTTGATTATAAATTTTCGTTCCTTAGCTTCCTGTTTACAAGGAAGTGAACAATAGACCTTTTCAGCATCTCTTGTTCTGAATACTTTTCCACATTCAGGACACGTTTTGTTTACTATTTTGTTCGACATTACTATTTCCTCCTATTCTGTCTATCTGTTCAGATACATCTTCACGTGTAAAACCTTTCAAACTTGCTAAATCCATCAACGCCAAAATCCCTATAGCAAAATCCCTTGCTCCGGCATCATTGGTCAAAGCTTTACCTGTAGCGATAAGCACCGAAGCGACACCCAATTTAAGCCTCTTTTTGTCGTTCATACTTTCACCCCCATAGCATAGAGCTTGTGCCTTATTTCTGTGAGTTCGTCCTTCATTTGCGAAGCCTTAGACTGATGAGACCTTATTACATTCCAGAGTTTTTCAATGTCATTACTTAACTGCTTGTATCTTTCAAGTAGCTCATCTTTTTTATTTTTAGCTTCCATCAGTTCAAACAAATTCATTGTTTTTTCCTCCAGAATCTTATCCTCTTGGGAATAACAGGTATGCATATCCCATCGTAATCAACCACAGTTGCAAAGCTTTCCTGAGCAAACAGTTGGTGAGTTGTAAACCAAGCGCCGTCTTCTTCATATTGCCAACCACCGAAAGTAGTGAATTCATCAGAAAATACTTTCAAAAAAACATTCCAACTAGCCCAAAAGAAGTAATGCATATCGCCATCTTTGAAGCAGTGGAAATTACCTCTTTGGTCAATCTCAAATTCTTCCCAACTTCCGCTACTTTCTGTTTGAGTGTAGCT
>JAEEGK010028267.1_pt1 | contig 11264 bp, 11 predicted proteins | sample 8958771 | NCBI WGS metagenome assembly JAEEGK01 (sample SAMN16246547, study PRJNA631951) | gut metagenome | biome: gut microbiome; feature: rumen; material: SC-attached | host: Bos | place: Iran: Karaj | collected 2018-10 | reverse complement strand
TGGAACATTTTCAGACAACAACCGCACGGTCGAAACGATGTGCGCACCTGTCGTAACATCGGGGTCGTCGCCGCCGTCTTTTATTACAGCACAACTTACGGACGATTCGCTTCGGACGATGCCCACAATCTGCGCATCGAAAACGATTCCTTTTGGCGTCGTAATTGAAATGCGGTCTTTTACCCTGCCCGTAAGGAGCATGTACGCGGCGGCTTTTGAGGCGGCGGCGGCACAGCTACCAGTCGTGAATCCGAACCTCATTTCGCGGCACCGTCCAGTCCATAAAGGAGTGCATTGCATATAGCAGCCGCGACACCGCTACCGCCCTTTCGTCCTTTGTTTATGATGTACGGAACATTTGAATCAAGGAAAAGCTCTTTCGCGGCAACGACGTTCACAAATCCGACAGGAACGCCAATCACAAAATCCGGGGTGTAAACGCCTTTTTCCATCATCTCGTAAAGGGAGATAAGCGCGGTGGGCGCATTTCCAAGGGCGAATATCACTTTTTTGCCGAGCTTTGCGGCGCGTTCCATGCTCACGTATGCGCGCGTAAGTTGACGCTTTTTCGCTTCATCGGCGACATCCGCGTCCGCCATAAAACAATGAACCTCTCCGCCATATCGAGAAAGCGCGTTTTTGTTTATTCCGGCTTTTGCCATGTTCGTGTCTGTAACGATATCAGCACCGTCTTGTATCAGTCTGCGAGCAGTAGCGACTGCTCCAGCGGAATAGCACATAGTCTCTGCATATTCAAAATCGGCTGTCGTGTGGATTACACGCATTGTCACGGATTTTTCATCTTCGGGCAAAACTATATTTTTTGAAGCAAGTTCCGAGGCGATTATCTCGAAGCTGCGTTTTTCTATTTCTGAAGGAAGCACATATTCTATTCCGTTCATTTTTTCTCCAGTTTGGGTGGTGTGAGTTTTCGGCATTTGGGCAATTTATAGGTTTTGTCACACATGGTTATCAATTTTCTCCATTTTCACCAATTTTCCCACAAATCTGGCGAATTCTCGTCACGAGCACCTCGTTTTCTGTATGCGTCCTTACAGCGATTCTGTAAAAACCTTCGCCAAGCCCTTTTATATCACGGCAATCGCGGATAAGTATACCCTCATCAAGGAGCGCGTCATAAAGATTCGCGCCTGATTTTTGCGCCACAATCAGTGTCGCGTCATAAAGATTCGCACAGGGCATGCGGAAAAGCAGGAAGTTTGCGTCTGACGGAAACACCGTAAACCCAAGCGCACAAAGTTCACCGGCAAGGTACTGTCGCTCCTCACAGATAAGACGCACAGCCTCTTTGATGTACGCGTCCTCGTGCACCGCCGCGAAACCGGCAGCATGCGCCGGGGCTGATACATTCCACTCAGGAAGCTGTTTCCGCAAAGACTCGGCAACTTCCGCACAAGAAGTGACGCAATAACCAAGCCGCAGCCCCGGAATAGCAAAAGTTTTTGTGAATGCACGAAGTACAACTGCAGACGGAAAACGGTTGAGCAGCGGGACAAACGAATAGTTGTCAGCTTTCCCGGTAAGCTCCATAAAACATTCGTCTATTAAAAGCCAAGTGCCTGTTTTTTCGCACTCGGACGCGATTTCTTCCAAAACAGTACGCTCCACAAGCTTTCCGTTCGGATTGTTCGGGTTTGTTATGATGCATGCAGCTGGTTTTACATCCCGAAGTCTCTCCAAAAATGCAGGCAGAACATCAGAAGTCAAACAGAACGGATTTTTATCAGTCTTCCCAGGCAAAAAGAAATATTCAGCGGAAATATCGCCAATACAAGCATTTACAGAATCGATAGCATACTCATACCCGGTAAAGCATGGAACCGGAATCATCACTTTTTTCGAGTTTTTTCCACAAACAAAGCGGAGAAAAGCCGGAATCAGCTCTGACGCACCATTACCAAAAACAAGATTTTTCGGTTGACAGCCGAGTTTGCCAGAAATCGCGCGGCGCAAAGGCTCACACTGAATATCGGGGTATTTTTCCGCATCGTCAATCGCGTTGATGGCGGCATCCCTAACAGACTGTGGCATCCCCACTGGGTTCACGTTTATCGAGAAATCATATTTTACTTTATTACGGTAAACATCGCCGCCGTGCATCAAGTCTCCTACAACCAGCCTAGAACCGCAAGGCACACCGCTTCGCACAAAAATGAAGATGCGTACAAAAGGCTGTTCGCACGTATTATATCACGATGTTCAACAGGACGCATATCGTCACCAAGAAAAGGCTTGTCTTCCATGATGCCGCCGTAACTAGTAGGTCCCGCGAGCCTTATTCCGAGCGCACCGGCACAGACGCTTTCTGTATGCGCTGAGTTCGGGCTTTTGTGCTTGAGTCTGTCGCGGGCGTAAATGCGGAAAGCGTTTTTTGCGCTGAAGTCTCTTCCCAAAAGCGGACAGGCGGCAATCATCAGAAACGCGGCTATCCGTGCTGGAAGAAAGTTCAAAACATCATCAGTTTTTGCGGCACAGCGACCAAAATCTTCATACCGCTCATTCATGTAGCCGACCATCGAGTCCATTGTGTTGACGGCTTTGTAAAAAAAGCCAAGGATGGGGCCGCCCAAAGCAAGATAAAGCATTGGCGCAATTACGCCGTCCGACGTATTCTCCGCGACAGTTTCAACCGCGGCTTTTGTAACTTCTTCGTCTGTAAGATTTTCCGTATCGCGCCCGACAATCATTGAGACTGCGCGCCGCGCATCGTCCAGAGTTCCTGTTTCAAGCGCACGGAACACTTTCATGCTCTCGTCTTTAAGGCACTTAAGGGCAAGCATTTGATACGTCATCACAGCTTCGACGACGCAGCCTAAAATCGGACTGATGAAATAGCACGGAACAAGGAATGCGGCGGCAGCTACACAAGAAGATGCGCACACGACAATTACGAGCAACACACCGCGCGCACGCTTTTGACGCGGTAAAAGCGCCACCACAAGAAGCTTTTTCTCCAGCGTAGCGATGAGTTTCCCCATAAGCCTTACAGGGTGCGGCATCCAGTACGGATCGCCGAACAGCAAATCGAGCAAAAAACCTGCGGCAAAAGCAATTGTATGGCATAAAAGAAGAGTCCGCACCATCTAAACTCTCCGCAAATTAAATAAGCTCGGCGCACTTTCTGAGCCTGATGGCTCAATTCGCGTGGTGCATACGTAGCCACCACCGTTTTCAACTTGATAATCGTAAAAGCTGCCGCCGCACAACGATGAAAGAATCGCCATTATGCTTCCTCCGTGGATGACAGCAACAACATCGACACTCTCGCCCCGAACATCAGCACGACAACATTCCGAACAGTTTTCAAGAACCAAGTCCATCATCGACCTGAAGCCCTGCAACGTCCGTTCTATAAAGGCTTCTCTGCTTTCTCCGCTGGGAAAAGCGTCTTTTCCACCGCTATCTATCCACTTTTGATATTCGGAGCGCAGTCTATCATCTGCCATAAGCTCATCGTAATTCTTGCCCTCGAAAAGCCCGAAATCAGTCTCGCGGAAGTTTTCTATAGCGACAGGCTTAACATCAGGAAAAAGAATCTGCGCCGTTTCAAGACAACGCTTCATCGAGCTTGTGAACACAAACTGCGGATTGGCTGAAACATCAGAATATCGCCCAGCAGCCCTCAAATCACGAAGTTTTTCACTGCCAGCCTCGCTCAAAGGCTCGTCCGTCTTGCCGATATATCGTTTCTCGGCATTGCCAGATGTCGCACCATGACGCACAAGAAGAAGTTTTATCTGAATGGGTTTCGCCGCGTTACTAGCCGTCACTTTATCCTCTGCGGAACTCCGCATACAACTCGGAACACTTTATCAGCTTTTTCCGCCAAAAAGCACTGCAACCGCCCTACAAGCTCCCGATACCGGCGTTCATCCGCGCACATCGGAACAATACCGCATCCTATCTCGTCACTTATGATAACAAGATTATTGTGAAATCCGACAACACTTTGAATCATGTCGCGCACATCATCATCATTTTTACCTGATTCAATCATTTTTTTCACGGATATGTTGAAATCATTCCAGATTTTAATACTATTATCTCCAATATCTCCAGAGAATAAACCGCACAAATCCGCATTGCCTTGTGAATCAGCTTCACCCGACAAAATGCACGCATCAGGATATCGCGACAACGCAAAATCAAGCTTTCCCTGCGCAAATCCGCCTAAAATCAGTTCCATACGCCACCTACAACCCCAAAATTGAACAAACCGCGGCGCAAACAACAGCCACAAGTTCCGATACAACGACGAAGAATCCCGATATATCGCCTGAAATGCCACCGAACTGCTTTTTGCACATGAAATAACACCATATAAACGCTACGAGCATGGCGCAAAGTGCGAAAATTCCAGCGAAAGTCTCTGGCAAAGTGAGATAAAACATCAGCGTGGCGCAAAGAACGAGCTGCAAAATCAGGCTTACGATGACGACTTTTTTGTCAGAGGTCGAGGCTTCCATATAAAGCATTCCGTCTTTTTTCGCTTTGGGGAACAACGTCACGCTCAAACCGCTGAGGCAGCGCGAAATGAAAAATGAGAACATGACGACGATCGCAGTTCCGCGAACATTTATTTCTGAAACTAAACCGAACGCAAGCAACAGGCAGACGGCAAGGCTGATTACGGCAAACGCCCCAACGTGAGGATCTTTGAGGATTTCGCGTTTTTTCTCCTGATCCTGATACGAGTGGAGCGCGTCCATCGTGTCCATGAAGCCGTCAACGTGGAAGCCGCCTGTTATGATGATAGGCAGCACGATTGCGACTGCGCAATAAATGATAGAACCAAGACTGCCCCATTCGGCAAGGAATTTCCAGCCGTATTCTGCAGCACCGATTACAGCACCGACCCACGGGAAAAAGCACAGATGATATTTCATGTCGTCCGATGCCCATTCAAAGCGCGGCATTGGGATGCGCGAATACATTGAGAAAGCTACATCTATCGACTTAAAGAAACGTTTTATAAACTTCATTTTATCACCATTTATGCGGGTTAACCCGCCGGTTCACATTACCACAGCTTTATGCGGCTGATTCGCCAGAACCGATTCGTAAAGGGATACCGGCGACAACTTCAAACGATTCGTCTGCTTTTCGCGCGATAAAAGCGTTCACAGATGCCAACGCGCGCATATAGCTTTTTGTGGTTTCGTCGTATTCAACGCCGTCGCAAAAGACATTGCCGCTTACGACAACAACGTCATCCGCTGCGGAAAAAAGCTTGTTAAGTCCTTCCTCTATCCGCGCAATAACATCCGACTCAGCGACAATGCCATCAGGGGTGAACATCTCGTTGGCGACGAGGTTCATCACGCACTCCAAAAGGACAGCGCATTTTCCGCTGGGGTTTTCGCCAGGTCGCGCACCAGCATCACTCGCCCCACACGCGCCCTGCTGAATCTGCCGGGCTGCGGAGCCGATACACGTCGGCTGCTCAATCGTGACAAAACCTTTATTCTCGCGAAGCTTTTGGTGACGCGCGACTTTTCGCCTGCCCTCGTCGCCGTACACTTTCATCGTGGCGACATAATACTTGCGCTCGGCTCCGCACGAAACAACAAGCTGCTCCGCGAACGCCGATTTTCCGCTGCCACTGCCACCATAAACGAACCGAATCATACTAAAACCTTTTATACTGATTCACGCCCGACTCGCCGAATCTTAACGCTTTATTGTAAACATCAACGGCTGTCTGAATCATGCCGAGCATCAGGAGCGCACCAGTTCCCTCGCCCAACGCCATATCCGCATCAATTACCGGATTGATTCCAAGGGCTTCACAGACAAGGGCAGAAAGCGGCTCGCGGCTTTTATGCGACGGAATAAGAACGCTTTTCACACCGGGATAAATCCGCTCCGCAGCAAGCGCCGCAACAATGCTCACGGCACCATCGAGTATCACCGGAACGCCGCACCGACGCGCACACTCGTAAACGCCGACCATCCCTGCCATATCAAGGCTTCCGACAGTCCGCAAAACCTCAAGAGGCTCCGCATCATAAAGGCGGTACTTATCTATTGCATTTTGAACGACATCACGCTTACGGGTCAACCCCGCATCAGACAAACCCGCGCCGCGCCCGACGACAGTTTCCGCACGACAGCCCAAAAGAGAGGCGGCGACAGCAGAAGCGGCAGTCGTGTTGCCGATTCCCATTTCACCGATGCATATAATCTGATAGCCGTCATTCCGGCATTGCTCCACAAGAGACGCGCCGTTCTTAAATGCTTCTTCAAGCTCGGCAGATGTCATTGCTGGCTCTTTAAGGAAGTTTCGCGTTCCCTGCCTGACCTTTTTGTTAATCACACCGGGGATTTCTTCAGCACATGCAATGCCGATGTCCGCCGTAATAACTGATGTTTTCGTATGTGATGCCATTACGCCAGAAACTGTGATTTTCTGAGCAATGTTTTCGGCGCATGTCCTCGTGACGGACTGAGGAGATTGGCTCACGCCCTCTTCAACGATGCCGTTATCGGCGCAAAGAACGAGAAGCGCGCTTTTATCGACAGAAGGATTTTCGGTTTTCTGGATAGAGCCTAGCTGCATGACGATTTTTTCGAATTTTCCAAGGCTGTCGAGAGGCTTCGCGATTGTATCCCATGTTCGTTTTATATTAAGACTTATATCGCTCATATCCGCGCTTCCCTAAGCATTTCGTAAACAACTTTCATGTCCATATACTCACGGATGGCATCGGCAAGCTTGTCATACTGGGATTCTTTGAACGCACGATAATCGACAGGCGTTTCTCCAAGCGTAACACCTTTGGCGGCGGCGAGTGCGCGAACAACATCAGATGCGATTCCGTCCTCATCAAAGAAGCCGTGAATGTAAGTGCCGTAGACGTTGCCTTTATACGCGCCTTTCTCCATTATGTTCGCATCGGCTCCGACGGTCGTCTGCCCCATGTGTATCTCATAGCCGGAAAACTCTTTTCCAGAAAGGCACGCAAGCGCACCCTCAACTGTTTCCAGACGACCGGAAACTTGCGTCCGCACTTTGCCGTTTTTAAGCACTGTCGAACAGTCAAGAAGCTCCATGCCGCGTATCTCGCCGCCGCCCTCAACTCCATCCGCATCTTTTACTTCGTTTCCCAGCATCTGATAGCCGCCGCATATTCCAAAAACTGTCTTTTTTGCCGCGAACTTTTTTACGGCAGATTCAAGCCCTGTTTCACGGAGCCATTTCAAATCGCCAATCGTGTTTTTGCTGCCCGGAAGAATGATCATATCCATATCGGGCACTTCGCGCACCGACGTTATGTAATGAAGCGCGACATCATCTATCTGCTCGAAAACCGAAAAATCGGTGAAGTTCGAAATCCGCGGAAACCTGATAACCCCGATATTCACAAGCTTTTTGCCTTTTTTCTCAAACCGCGTGCTCAGGCTGTCCTCGTCATCAAGGGAAATATCCAGATACGGCAGAACGCCTGTCACAGGAATGCCGAGCATATCTTCTATCATCGTGATGCCCGGATCAAGGATGCTTTTGTCGCCACGGAATTTGTTCACGACAAGCCCTTTGACCCTCGCACGCTCCTCTGGTCGCAGTAGTTGCACAGTTCCACAAAGCTGCGCGAAAACCCCTCCCCTGTCGATGTCGCCGACAAGCAGAACAGGTGCATCAAGCATCTCCGCAAGCCCCATATTCACAATGTCATCCGCACGAAGATTGATTTCAGCAGGGCTTCCGGCACCTTCCACAACGATAATGTCAACTTTTTCCTCAAGCGCAGAAAACGCCTTCTGTATTTCAGGAATAAGCTGCTTTTTATATTTGAAGTAATCTTTGGCGCGCATGTTGCCAAGCACCTCGCCGTTCACGATGACCTGAGAGCCTTTGTCGTCCGTTGGTTTTAGAAGGATCGGGTTCATGCACACAGCAGGTTCGATTCCAGCCGCCTCTGCCTGCATAACCTGGGCGCGTCCCATTTCAAGCCCTTCATTCGTTATGAACGAGTTAAGCGCCATATTCTGTGATTTGAACGGCGCGACACGGAACCCGTCCTGATGGAACACACGGCAAAGTCCGGCGACGAGAAGGCTTTTTCCGGCATTGGACATCGTGCCCTGAACCATTATAACTTTGGCGTGTTTTTTCTCGACAGGTTTCGCGACTACCGCACCCTGCGAAACTCGCACATCCGGCGCATCCGGTGTATCAACACGCAAATGCATACTCGCAGTCACAGGGTCAAACTCATCCGCGCCCACCCCATAAAGCTCCTGGACAAAAGTGCCTGTAAAAATCTCCGCCACGCTTCCGGTCTTCAAAACCTTGCTTCCATCAAGGCACACGACCGTATCGGCAATCATCTTCACTAAATCGAGCTCATGGAGCGACATCAATATCGCCTTTCCACGCTCACGCGCAAGAAACCGTATCGTCTTAAGCAAATCGAGCTTGTAGAACATATCAAGGAACGAAGTTGGCTCATCAAGCACGATAATCTCCGTATCCTGACAAATCGCGCGAGCAAGCATCACGCGCTGCTTCTGACCATCGCTAATCTGCATAAAATCAAAATCCGCCACATCTTCCGCATGGACAAGAGAAATCGCCTCATCAACGGCACGCCAATCATCATCGCTCAAAATACCGAGCCTTCCCGTATACGGATAACGCCCGGTCGCAATAACATCGCGGCACGTCATGTACTCAGGATGAATCCGCTCCGTCATGACCATCGAAACGTGATGCGCAACCTCTGCCACGCTAAAATCACTTAAATCCTTACCCAGCACACAGACAGAGCCGCCAAGTTTTTTCAGCTGCCCCGTAATCGTCTTAAGAACAGTCGATTTTCCTGAACCGTTCGGACCAATAAGCGTAACGATTTTCCCGGCATCGATATCGATGGAAACGCCCGAAATCACGATTTTTTTGCCATATCCGGCGCACAAATCCTTTGTTTTGAGCATCACGCTTTTCTCCCCTGCTTTTTGAGCATCATGTAGATAACGACAGGCACAAGGAGAATCGCAGTAACTGCGCTTATGCTGATTTCAGTGGGTGCAAAAACGGAGCGGGCAATGCCGTCACAAAAAACTGTGACAATTGCCCCACCCAAAAAGCAGCCGGGGATAAGGACGAGCGGCTTTGATGTTTCGGCAGAGGCTTTCACAAGATGCGGAACCGCAATTCCGACAAAAGAGATAGGCCCCGCAAACGCCGTGACGCACGCGGAGAGCAAACTTGAAAGAAGAATGAGCAAAACACGCAGCCTGATGATATTAACGCCCATATTTTTAGCGTAGTTCTCGCCAAGCTGATACGCGCTTATCGGTTTTGAAAGCAGGAAAGTCAGAATCAAAACGACAAAAACGATACTTGCCATTATTTTTACGTCTGTCCAGCTCATGCCGGAAAGGCTTCCGAGCGACCAGTTATGAAGGTTAACGATGTTCGAGTCGTTCGCGAAAGTCACCGCAAAATCTGTTATCGCGGAGCAGATATAGCCAATCATTATGCCACACACGACAAGGACCGACATGTTCCGAACCTTTGCCGAAAGAAGCAGGATTATCCCCATAGAAAGCATAGAGCCGAAGAACGCGGCGATCACCATGCCGAAAGCGTTGAAAGCGACACCTTTTCCAAGGAAGAAAATCATTGTGAGGGCGACAGTGAGCTTCGCGCCGGAACTTATACCAAGCACGTAAGGTCCTGCTATCGGGTTGCCGAAAAATGTCTGCAGCAAAAAGCCCGATACTGCGAGAGCACCGCCAAGGATGACGGCGGATATCAAGCGAGGAAGCCTGATTGTCCAGATAACGCGATAATGCGTCATATCGGCGGAGTCACCGAATACGATCGAAAGAATTTTTGAGAACGGGATTGATGCGCTTCCTATGGAAAGGTTCCACAAAAACAGCAGGCAGAGGATGAAAATCATTACGGAAAAAGCAATTGCATACCGTTTTCTCAAAACTTTTTCTCCTGTATCAGAGCTTCGTCAGATATACAAAATCGGCGTACTCTCCGTTCAGCAGCTTGCTCAAATCTTCAATGAAGTTCGCAATTCCGGTCGTCTGCTGATAAAAATCCCTTGAAACAAAATAAACCTGATTTTCTTTCACAGCCTTAAAATCGTGGAAAAGCTCGCTTTTCGCAAAAAGGTCGTCAAGGCTTGAAAAATAAGTGTCTATCGTTCCGTTATATATAAGGATATCCGCATCCACGCAAGAGATGTAGAAATCCTCCATGAGCATGTTCACCGTAGAAAGCGCGTTATCTTCCTCTACGAAAAGATCATCAAGCGCGTATTTTCCGCCGGCGAGCGAAATCATTTTTACAACGTAGTCGTTCGGCTTACGGACGTTCACCGCACCGTTCGAGTTTACGTAAAAGAACGCCACGCTCTTGCCGACCGGCCCCTTCTGCATAATTGGCTCAATTCGGGAAAGCTCGCTCTCGTAATAAGCGCGCGCCGTGTCTTCCCTGCCGAAAAGAAGCCCGTATACCTTTATCCATTCAAGCCGTCCGAGCGGATGCGGCTCATAAGAAGAATACTCCACAAAAACGGGAATGCCAAGTTCCTCAAGCTTTTCCTTGACTTCCGGCTTGTGGAAAAGCATCGTGCTTTCAATGGCAAGGTCGCAGTTTCCGGCTGTAAGAAGCTCGTAGTCCGGCGCGCTGTACTTGCCTGCATACGATATTTCCCCGGCGTTCATTGCAGAAGTCGCCTCCGGGATGCTCCAGTCTTTTGCCTTCGTGCCCGAAAACGCGATGTCTCCAAGCGCGCTGACAGCGTTAACCAAGTCCATCGCGGCGGTCGCGACCATGTACACATTCTTAAGAGGAAGCTTTATCGGCTTTATTTCGGGCGGCATGTTTTTCGGAATTGCAGAACCTTCGGGCACAAGCAGGAACGAATCGGCATCCGCAACGCGCACAAGCTTGTATGTCGCGCCATCTGCCGCCACAGCCGAACCGCTCGCATCACTATCGGGCAGCGCGTAATAATCGACCGAGAACTGCGTCGCATAACTCAGGCTCATGCTGCCAGTTTTTTTCAAATCCGCGAATGCGACCGCCGCACTTCCCTCAGCTGCCAAACGCGCACCATCTGCCACGCGCCCATCAGAACCAGATGAACCCGCACCGTCTGACGCAACCCGCTTGCTGCACGAAACGAACGTGCACATCACTATCAAAGCAATCGTCAAAAGCCAATATTTTTTAAATTGTATCATCATAATTTTGCTTTTCTAACCTATTTCGACAG
>JAEEGK010028262.1_pt1 | contig 11266 bp, 10 predicted proteins | sample 8958771 | NCBI WGS metagenome assembly JAEEGK01 (sample SAMN16246547, study PRJNA631951) | gut metagenome | biome: gut microbiome; feature: rumen; material: SC-attached | host: Bos | place: Iran: Karaj | collected 2018-10 | reverse complement strand
CTCCAGACGTAACTTCAAAGTTATTTCTGATTACTATATTATTCCCTGTAAATGAAGTTGTGCCACTGCTAACTACAACAGGGCTCAGGGTCAACCCCCGTGACACTAAACTCAATTTCTTCTTCCTCCTCATCATCAAAACATACAAGCGCGTAATTTGATATGGTTTGCGCTTTTGTGAAGTTTGCTCCTCCCAGAAGGCTTAGTCCGAGAAAAGCTAAAATGATTGTTGTTCTTGTTTTCATTCTTGTTTCTTTTTTACTTTGTTACTAAATTTGTACGTACAATTCGTTTTAGAATTCTGGGTGCAAAGTTAGATAAACTTAAAATATGAAGCAAGAAAAAAGGGAACGCGGATTTCACCATGATTTCACCACAGGAAAATGCGTCTTTGCAGAAACAAGAACTACTTATGAATCAGCGGAATACATGAAATATTTCACCAAATTTCACCAACTCCTCACACGGTTATTCTGTGAGAAGCTTCGCATAGAGATCACAAAAATCATAGAAATATATTCTCACACAGAGATACATAGTGGACTTTTATTGGTCACACAGAAATCACAGAATTATATTCTCACACCTGACTTCGGCGATGCGTCACCCTGTTGATGCGTGCCAGTTGGTCAATTCTGGTAATGTCGGCTGTACTTGTCAGTGGAAAGAACAGTCCTTTTGCCTCCTTTAACAATTACAGATTGATGATAGTTCGCAAATAATTCGTTGCAGAGGCTAATAAACCTGCCGTAACATGGAATCAAGCTGTTTGGCAGACCCGATTATTCCAAAAAAGGATCTTAAGCGAATCCGCTCAGGCACTGAACCTCGTTCACTCCCGTTCTCTCCTCGGTTCACTAGGTATGTTAACGGCAGAGAGAACGTAAGCGAATAAGCGAGAGTGGCAAGGTGAACAGACTCTTCATTCCCCTGCAATGTATTCATTGCCGACAAATAGGCATGTCAGCCACCTTGACTATGACGGATCGGCTCAATTTTTGCCGATTCCAACGGGAAAGACCTGCACCTTGCACTTTCAGCGCTTGCAAGGCCTTACAGGCCGCTCATTACCGGACAATACTGGAAACTCGATGGTATGATACTTAAGCCGCGATGGTATGATACTAAAGGTGCGATGGTATGATACTAAAAGGGCGACAGTGTCATACTAAAGGCATGACGGTGTCCCCCATTCCTCTCCCATTATATTAAACCCAATAGGTCATTACACTGTTATGCGCTAACAAGATTTCTTTTTGTCATCTGTCCCGCTGCTTTTCGATTACAATGGAACCTCATTGCGCACTCAAGGCAGCAGGACATCTGTTCCCAAATAGAGGCTGTTTTCATCATAACGCTAATGACCGATTCGGGTTAAAGCAACAGTGTCGCTCAGTGTTTTTCCGTGCTAAAGAGGGCTGGTATGCTAAAAAAACAAAAAAGAAAGGCTGGAAGATACTATCTTCGACAAACTATTTGTAACTTTGTAGAATAAAACGGAGAGCTTGCCGAGGCGTGCTCCGGTAATGACCTGATGGTCCGTAGGGCCAGTCGCTTAAAACCTGTAGATATTTGTAACTTAGAACTCATAGACATATTTATTATTAAAAGGAAAGATTATGGAAAATAACGCTCAACTCATTGCTCAGTGCGAGGCACTGGCAAAGGAATGGCTTTCTCCGGCCTTCGATGAGGAGACACGCAAGGAAGTACAGGCTATGCTCGATGCAGAGGACAAGTCGGCGCTGATAGATGCCTTCTACCAGAATCTGGAGTTTGGTACGGGTGGCCTGCGCGGCATCATGGGTGCTGGTACTAACCGCATGAACAAGTACATTGTGGGCATGGCCACGCAGGGCTTTGCCAACTACATCAACAAAGCTTTCCCAGGCAAGCAGAGTGCTGTGGTGGTGGGTCACGACTGCCGCAACAACGGACGTATGTTTGCTGAGACCGTGGCCGACATTTTCTCAGCTAACGGTATCAAAGTGTATTTGTTTGAGAGCCTGCGTCCTACGCCTGAGATCTCGTTTGCCATCCGTCAGCTCGGCTGCCAGGCTGGTGTGAACGTCACCGCCAGTCATAACCCCCGTGAGTACAATGGATACAAGGCTTACTGGGATGACGGTGCCCAGGTGCTGGCTCCCCACGACAAGGGTATCATAGACGAGGTGAACAAGGTGAAGATAGATGATGTGAAGTTTGAGGGCAACAAGGACCTTATCATCCCTATCGGCGGTGAGATGGACTGGGACTATATCCAGGCTGTGAAGGAGGCCATGGTAGATCAGGACGTTATCCTGCGCCAGAAGGACCTGAACATTGTCTACTCGCCCATGCACGGCACAGGCCGCGTCATTGTCCCGATGGCCCTGCGCTCTTGGGGATTCCAGAACATCCATGTGGTGCCCGAGCAGATGGTCATCGATGGTAACTTCCCCACAGTGGTCAGTCCGAATCCAGAGAATGCTGAGGCTATGACCCTGGGTATGAAGCTGGGTACGAAGCTGAATGCCGACCTGGTGATTGCTTCTGACCCTGATGCAGACCGCTTGGCTATTGTCTGCCGTAACTCGAAAGGCGAGTGGGAGATTCTGAATGGTAACCAGACCTGTATGATGTTCTCGTGGTACATCATCGCCAACAAGAAGAAGCTCGGCCAGCTGAAGGGCAACGAGTTCCTGGTAAAGACTATCGTAACCACCGAGGTTATCGCTGAGATTGCCAAGAAGAATCAGGTAGAGTACAAGGACTGCTATACCGGCTTCAAGTGGATTGCCAACGAGATTCGTGTCAACGAGGGCAAGAAGAAGTATATCGGCGGTGGTGAGGAGTCGTTCGGCTTCCTGCCATATGATAAGGTTCGCGATAAGGACTCCCCCGCAGCTATCTGTCTGATTTGTGAGATTGCAGCATGGGCTCGCGACAACGGTATGACGCTCTACGACCTGCTGATGAATATCTACAAGGAGTATGGCTTCTCTCGCGAGGTAACCATCAACGTCGTTCGCCCAGGTAAATCGGGTGCCGACGAGATCAAGCAGATGATGACCGACTTCCGCGCTAATCCTCCAAAGGATCTGGGTGGTTCGAAGATTACCCTGCAGAAGGACTTCCAGCTGCTGGAGGCCAAGACTGCCGACGGTGCTGTGAAGCCACTCGACATGCCTGCTAAGTCTAATGTGCTGCAGTGGTTCTGCGAGGATGGCACGAAGGTCAGTGTCCGTCCTTCTGGAACAGAGCCTAAGATTAAGTTCTACACCGAGGTGAAAGACCCATCCTTCAAGGGCGCTGCTGACTATGAGCGTTGCCTGAAGGCTGCAGAACAGAAGATTGATGCCATCAAGAAGAGTCTGAACTTATAACAAATGGTTATCGAACAGAAGCCCCTCCCTTTGCTGGAGGGGCTTTCGTTCAGTGCCCAGTTGATAGAAATGAGATACAGCACGAATACACAAGGTGAATACGACCACTTCCAAGTGACAGAGGAACAGCCTCTGTTGGAATTCCTATTGGCAAATGTCAAGCAGTCGAAGAACAAGATAAAACTGACGCTGCAGGGACAGGGTGTCAAGGTAAACGGTAAGACGGTGACACAGTTTGACTATCTGCTTGAACCTGGTATGAAGGTAGCCTTCTCCAAGACGAAGCGCAACCAGCAGACGTTCAAGAGTCGCTATGTGAAGATTGTCTATGAAGACCGTTGGCTCATCGTCATTGAGAAGCAGCCAGGTATCCTGTCGATGGCAGGTGGACACTCGTCGCTGAACGTGAAATCGGTGCTGGATGACTATTTCAAGAAGTCGCGCCAGAAGTGCACAGCCCATGTGGTGCACCGTCTGGATAGGGACACCAGCGGCCTAATGGTCTATGCGAAGGATATGGAGACGGAGCAGGTGTTGGAGCATAACTGGCACCAGATAGTCTATGACCGTCGCTATGTTGCCGTTTTGTCTGGCGAGATGGAGCAGGACGACGGTACCATTGAGAACTGGCTGAAGGACAACAAGGCCTATGTTACCTATTCGTCGCCAGTAGATAATGGTGGTAAACTGGCCATTACGCATTTTCACGTACTGGACCGCACCACGGACCACTCGCTGGTGGAGTTTAAGCTGGAGACAGGACGCAAGAACCAGATTCGTGTACATGCTGCCGATATGGGGCATCCCGTCTGTGGCGACGTGAAGTATGGCAATGGTGACGACCCTTTGCATCGTCTGTGTCTGCATGCTTGGCTGTTGTGCTTCGAGCATCCTTGGACGCATCAGCCTATGGAGTTTGAGACGACTATTCCAGCAACATTTAAACACTTGTTCAAATGATAGCAGGCAACTTTACATACTATTTGGCGCTGCTGGCACTGATTATTATTGGCGTGCTGGTTGTAAAGAGAGTAGCGTCGTGCCTCGTGAAAACCATCGTTACGCTTGTGCTGATAGCTATAGGCGTAGCGATTTACTGGTTTTATTTCAGATAAGCAACAGTCCTATTGCTACGCAAAGTCCGTAAATCAATATGTTGCGAGCCGTCTCACCCAGACATTTGTTAAGCTCGCGACCATGATTGATGCGTCGCATCTTCTGCCAAGTGAGCACGGGTAGCAACAGGTAGAAGATGGGCAACACGAAGGCCAGAATGTGTCCGTTCATCCAGAAGATGATTCCAGCCAGGACAGCCACTATGCCCAGCGACAAGTAGAGCCATTCTGTTGCTTCAGCACCAATTTCTACCACCAGCGTCTTCTTTTCGTCCTCGCGATCGTTGTCTCTATCGCGGTAGTTATTGATGATGAGTAAGGCGTCGATGACCAGTCCACAGGCCATAGAGGCAATGAACACTTGCCACGTACACGTGTGCAACTGTATATAATAGGTGATGCAAACGGGTACGATGCCAAAGAAGACCACCACCAGCAGGTCGCCCATACCGATGTATGACAGATGGGTGGTGTAGAGGAAACAGAACAGCACACAAAGGATACCAATCATGATCATCTCCATGCCACCATACCAGATGAGTGGCAAGCCCACGAGACAGGCAATACACGTCGTCAGCGCAATGGCACGCTTCATGGAGTCCGCCTTTACCCATCCTTGTGTACAGGCACGCAGCGGTCCCAATCGTCTCTCTGCATCGTCGTTGCCACGAGCATAGTCGAAGAAGTCGTTGATGAAGTTGGCATCTATCTGCATGATCAGGGCAAAAGCCAAGCAGAGTAGGGCAGCAGTCCAACTGAAGACATCGGAAACAAACTCGCGAGTGTCAACCCACGCCAATGCCAGTCCGATGATAACGGGTACAGCGGCTCCCGTCAGCGTCTTCGGACGGGCTGCCAACAGCCATGCCTTTGGTGAGTCTTGTCTTATTTCGTCCATTTTTCTTCAGCAAATAATCTGTCAAATATGGGGCGCATCTTCTCTGGCTCCGCAATCAGCTGGCGCAGTTCGTTGAGTTTGCGCTCATTCTCAGATCCCTGTATCCACAGACGGATATAGCCGTTGACGGAGTATTTCTCGTCCATGTGCTTCATGAAGCGTTGCCAATGTCCCTCCGTATCCAGCTCTGGGTAGTTGGCCAACCCATACTGGATGGTACGACGTATGACGGTCTCTGGCTCTATGTCGCGATCTGCTTCAGCCACAATCTTTCCGTAGATGCTGCGTGGGGAACGAGATGCTGATGCACGATGGTCCTCTACGGCCTCCTTCATCATCTGCAATTGTTTTGTTGAGAACCAGCGCTTCAGCCGTGCATCACTCATGAGAATCTTTCCACCAGCCAGATGATGAACAGCACGAGGTCCCGAGAGTCCTAAGTCATGGTAGGCAGCAATGGTATACGCCATATCGAGGTCAGCACCCGTCTTGCGCGCCATATCCAGCGAACGACGGATGACGCGCGTAACGTGCTCCATGTTGTGTGCCTTGTCGAAGTCTGCATAACGAGGCAGAATCTGTGACTCAATGAATTCTACGAGGTCAAGTGAGGGGTTGTTCGTCATAGTCTTTGCTCCTTCGTGATTACGTTATAACGTTATTACGAGATTAGTTATAGAAGTTCCACGATACGCCCACTCGCATGATGCGCGTGTTGGTGGGGTAGTGGGGAGTCAGGAAATAATCCTTTGAACCAGAACTTGCGTTGATGTGGTTCATTGCAATGAAGAAACGGGCACGCTTCAGGTGCATGTTCGCATAGACATCGATGAAGGGATAACCACCTATCTTCACCTGGCTGGCACCATTCTCCTGAATAGCAAACTGACTGAGCTGTGGCAAATAGTCAGGTGCCTCGTACTTGGTGAAGTAAGTCATGCTACCACCCAGTTCCACCGTCAGCACTTTAGCAATCTTGAACTTCAGGAAGAGGTTTGTGAAGATATTCAGCGTGGGCAGTGGCAACACACTCTTTTGACTGGCATTCTGGTAGGTGATGATGTTCTCCCAGTTGAGCGGTCCCAATATGAAGTCCTGTTTCAGCTGCAGGGTCAGTACGTTGATGTTAGATGTTTCCTGATTAACGCCAGCAGTCAACGCCAGGCGTGTGGTGTCGTTATTGATGTAATTCATACCCAGATACGTGTAGTTCTGTATTTCGTCAATAGCCACACGCACCGTTGTGTGCGTCTTGTCATAGGAGAAGATACCCTCCAGATGGGTACGTGTCTCGGGGCTCAGCGACGTGTTCCACCATAAGTGTTTGGAATGGTAGTTTCGCAGGAAGTATCCAGGTGTCTTTCTTGTGAAGTTAGCCTTTGCAGCCAGACGAACGGTATCGCCAAACAAGGGGAAGTTCAGGTCGGTACTGAAGTCTAAGTCCAACTTTCCAGGGTCAGCACCAGCCAGTCCGATCTCTGCGCCAACATTGAAGTGGAAGGTGCGTCCCTGCGTCTTTGACAGTTTACCACCAAACGTCAGGTCGTACTCAGAGTCGCGCTCCAGATGATAACCTGTAGCACCCGCCTCCAGATAGGGCATCTGGTAGTAGCGTTTCTCGTAGGCAATGAAACCCTTCAGACCCGCTTTCACATATTTGTTGAAACCTTCGAGCAACGCCAAAGCGAAGGTATTCTTGATGCTAGTGAACTTATACTTGTCGTAGATACCCTCACCAGCATAAGCACCCTCGTAGTCCGTATCATAATACGTGTCGGCATAGTAATTCTTGGGGGTAGCATATGCCTGGTAGATGCGGTTGTGATTGTTGATATCCAGCGTGTGGATGATGCTAGTCACAGGTACATACTCACGCTTCATATACTGCTCCAGACTGTCCTGCTCGTGATGAATGGCCAGCACACTGTCAAGCGACTCTGCAGAGTCTATCTTGATGCGAGTGGTGTCCGCCTCTTGTATTTGAGGTTCTTTCCCAGGTTCGTTACCCATAATCTTTGCGTCAGCAGGACGTCCTGCAGGAACATCACCCAGAGGAACGTCGCTTGGTCTGCCCAGCGAAGCATCTTCCTCATCGCCTAAGATCAAATCATTGCTTTTGGCATTAGCCTTTGCCGATGCAGCAGCAAACTGACGGGCCTTGATTTCTTCGTCGGTCATCTTCACCTTGCGGTAGAAACCGATGTTGTAGCGGTGCGATAAAAACAAATGCTGTGATGTGTTACGGTTCCAGTTCCTCTCCAGCACCGTAGGAATCTCACTCTCCGAGTACTGCTCAGTATAGAGCTCCGGATGGGTGATGTAGTTGTCGTTGGTGATACCACCATTCTCGTTGGCTTTGTGCTGATAACTGGTGGCTAACAGGTGCATCTGGTAACGGTCGCCACGATACGACCCGAACAGCGAGGCACGGAAATGTGACACGTTCTGGTTCTTATAGTATCCTCGTGCATAATAGTAGTCCAGGTCGAAGCCGAACCCCAGTCGTTTGTTGGCATTGACGGCAAACTTTGCATCGATATGGTCTTCTCCGTTCTGCTTGTCACCACAGTTGTCGTAGCTGATGTTGGTGTAGGGCGACAATGTGTTGAGAAACAGGAAGTCCTCAGGATCTTTGCGAACGAAGCTATAGTTGTTGACGAAGACAAACTCGTCCATCGGCTTGCGGTCGATGAATATACGGCTCAGGCGCGGTGTGAAATTGTTGCCGATGGTGTTATACTCGCCATAGAGTCCCGTGGCATAGATGCTGTTCTGATACAGATGCGGCATCGTGTCGAGTTCAGCAGGTGTGATGTCGCCGAACCGGCGGTCAATAGTCCACGCCCAAACCCCTTTGGGCACCTCTTTGTTGCTGCCCAGCGAGTCGCGTTTGTTAGGATTGAAGTTGCTGTTGGGATTGTTAGGGTCCACCTGCCGTATATTGCCGTTGGCATCCATCTCATTATAGGTCTGTGCCTGCACGGCAAAAGCGGTGCAGACAGCCAGGAGAAATATGGATAGGACTTTCTTCATCTTTCAATATTCATCATACGCAGCGACGACTCGCAGAACTTGACAACCATAGCGCACAAAATGATGTAGATGCCGGTTTCGCGACTACTGAAGAAGTAGAAGCACAGCCCTACGATGGCTCCGAGCATGAAGATGATGTTCAGCCAGTTGCGGATGACTTTGATATTCATTTCAATAACGATTCAAATTTGTTAAACAGGAAATCTTTGCGGTCGATGGTCTTCCGACGGAATTTTGCTGACAGGGGCAGCAGACGGGTATTCTTCTTGTTCACGGCAGCATCGTCGCTAATCCATTCCTCAGCCCGATAGCGCTGGCTGTCCCTTCCTTCGCCGTAGAGATAGTGAATGCGGCTGATGCTGATGGTTGCCTGTCCTTTCTGACAGTCAGCCTTCAGGACGTACATGAAGTGAGTACGGTCTAATACCAGCGCATTGCTTCTGAATACCAGCCACTCGTCGAACGAGGCGGCAATGGTCCATGTGGCAGAGTCTTCCAAAACGATTTGACTATGGAACTGGTTCTTCTCACGGAGCATCTTCTCCATGTACTTCTTGACAATGGCGTATATCTCCGAGGCTGATTTACCAGGAGCAGCAATGGTGGTGGAGAACACAATCTTCCCGTCTATTTCAGGGACTGCGCCACGCAGATACTTGGCGTCAGGGTTCACCTTCTCCTGTTTCTGCTGAGCCTCTGTCTCCTCTTCCTCAGGTTTCTCCCAAGTGTTGTCCTGGGCAGACAGGTATAGTGGCAGCAGGGACAGTAACAATATCCATAAACTTCTCTTCATAGAACCGATTATTCCCATATTCTTGATAACACCTTAATTTATTTTTGCCTGCAAAGGTACGAATAAGTGAGCGAAAAACCAAATAATTTTATTTATTTCTATTTCATTTCCAGTTCTTTCTGCAGACGTATAATCTCGTCGCGATATTGGGCGGCCTGCAGGAAGTCAAGACGCTTGGCGGCATCCTTCATCAGTCGGGTCGTCTCTGCGATGCTCTTCTCCAACTGCGGACGGGTCATGCGTTCGATAATCGGGTCGGCGGCAAAGGCGGCATTGCCGATACCAGCCTGTTGTGTAGGAGCCATCGAGCGTTGCAGCTCCTTAGCGTCGCTGGAGTCGCCGGAAGTGAGCGATACGGTAAGTGCTTTCTTGATTTGCGTTGGTGTGATGCCGTGTTCCGCATTGTACTTCAACTGCTTGGTACGCCGTCTGAGGGTTTCGTCAATGGTGAGTTGCATGGAGGCCGTGATGTTGTCGGCATACATGATTACCTTTCCGTTGACGTTGCGGGCTGCACGTCCTGCCGTCTGTGTCAGGCTGCGATGAGAGCGCAGAAATCCTTCCTTGTCGGCATCGAGAATGGCAACCAGCGACACCTCCGGCAAGTCGAGACCTTCACGCAACAGGTTAACGCCGACCAGTACGTCGTAAGTGCCGTTGCGCAGGTTCTCCAATATCTTGACGCGCTCCAAGGTGGTAACCTCACTATGGATATAAGCGGTCTGGATGCCGTGGTTCAGCAGGAATTCCGACAACTCCTCGGCCATTCGCTTGGTCAGCGTTGTTACCAGTACACGTTCTTTGCGCTCTATCCGTTGCAGGATTTCCTCCATCAGGTCATCAATCTGGTTTTCTGTGGGACGCACCTCAATCTCTGGGTCTAACAGTCCTGTGGGACGGATAAGCTGTTCGACGACGACGCCCTCGGCCTCATTCAGTTCATAATCAGCAGGGGTGGCTGAGACATAGATGATTTGATGGGTCAGTTGCTTGAATTCGTCAAAGGTCAGCGGACGGTTGTCGAAGGCTGCAGGAAGACGGAATCCATATTCTACGAGATTTGTCTTGCGCGCCCTGTCGCCACCATACATGCCACCAATCTGGGGTACGGAGACGTGACTCTCGTCGATGACCATCAGGAAGTCGTCAGGGAAGAAGTCCAGCAGACAATAGGGGCGTTCGCCAGCCTCACGACCATCGAAATAGCGTGAGTAATTCTCAATGCCTGAACAATGGCCCAATTCCTTAATCATCTCCATGTCGTATTCCACGCGCTCCTTGATACGCTGGGCCTTGATATTGTCGCCCAGTTCCTCGAAGAAGGCTATCTGCTTCACCAAGTCGTCCTGAATATGACGGATGGCGATGTTGGTCTGCTCCTCTGTCGTCATAAAGAGATTGGCAGGATAGAGCTTGTATTCGTCGAAGGAGGACATGCGTAACATGGTGTAAGCATCCAGTTCCTCAATGGCATCTATCTCGTCGTCCCAGAATGTGACCCTTAGAATGGCCTCGCTATAGGGGATGGCAATGTCAACGGTATCGCCCTTTACGCGGAAGTTGCCGCGTTTCAGTTCAATATCATTCCTTACGTATAGGGCGTTGACCAACTGGCGCAAAAACATGTTGCGGTCGAGTCGTTGTCCTTTCTTTATGGTTATGACGCTGTTGGCCATTGCCACAGGTCCTCCCATACCATAGATGCATGAGACCGAAGACACCACAACGACATCTTTTCTTCCCGCAAGCAGAGAAGCAACAGCGGAAAGCCTAAGCCTGTCAATCTCGTCGTTTATGGCGAGGTCTTTCTCGATATAAGTGTCTGTCTGCGGAATATAAGCTTCAGGCTGGTAATAGTCATAATAACTGACATAATACTCCACAGCATTTTCTGGGAAAAAGCCCTTCATCTCCTGGTATAGCTGTGCCGCCAAGGTCTTGTTGTGGCTAAGTATCAGGGTAGGGCGTTGCACGTTGGCAATGACGTTCGCTACCGTGAAAGTCTTGCCGGAACCGGTTACACCAAGAAGCACCTGACTCCTGTCGCCTCTCATGATGCCTG
>JAEEGK010028261.1_pt1 | contig 11266 bp, 7 predicted proteins | sample 8958771 | NCBI WGS metagenome assembly JAEEGK01 (sample SAMN16246547, study PRJNA631951) | gut metagenome | biome: gut microbiome; feature: rumen; material: SC-attached | host: Bos | place: Iran: Karaj | collected 2018-10 | reverse complement strand
ATTTTTGAAGAGCTTAAAGAAAAATTTTAAATTTGATTAATTAAAATTTTAATGTCATTATTTATTAATATGATATTAAACTATTAAAATATTTTTTTTATTCTTAAAATTTTAAATTTTTTATATTAATTTTTTTTAATCTTATTTTATAATATTGATATAATAATTTTATAAATAAATAAAATAATTTTATAAAATTATATATAAATATATTTTAAAATCATTAAATTAATAAGCTTATAAATATAATAATATATAAATTTAATGAATATATAAAATTCAAAATTCAAATAAAATTATAATTAACTAACAAACAGTTTGACTTCCATCATTAAAATTTCCAGCATCAAAATTATTAAAATTATTTAAATTAATTTTTTTCTTTCCCATTTTTGGTTGCTGATACATTCCAGTATTAGGATTTGTTTCTAAACTAAATTGAATTTTTTTTCTTTTTAAAACAGGATAAGCTAAATTCATTCTATTAAAACTAATATTTTTATTAATTTCTCCAACATTCAAACTTAATAATAATTTATTACCTAATCTACTTCTACACATCTCATTTCCAGTTGTTGTCATTACAGGATCATATTGATTATTTATTTCATTAGTATCAATTCTATTAAAAATATCTTTTGAAATATTTTTATTATTATTATTATTATTTTTATTTTCATTTATACATTTTTCTTTTAATTTATTTAATCTTTCTATATCTAATTTTAATTGATATTTTCTTAATGTGAAATCTTCTAATTCATTTTCAATTAAATGAATATATTTAATTTCTTCAGATAAATTATTTTCTAAAATATTATAATTTTTTTGAACTTCATTTAATTTTTTTTCATAAATTTTTTTTTGTTGATTTATTTTAATATCATTATAAGAACAATTATTTGAAGATTCTTCTTTTAATTTATTTAAGATTTTAGTTTTTAATAATAATAATTTTTTTAAATTATCAATTTGATTATCTATCATAGTAATATTATTAATATAAAATTCTTTTTCAACATCATTTAATTTAATTTCTTTTTTGATTGAATTATCTAAATAAGAATTAGAATTTGAATTAGTATTAAAATTTATTTTTTCATGATTACTACTATTATTATTATTTAAATTATTATTCAACAAATTTTGTGATTGATATTGTGTAAAGCTTAAATTAATTTCTTTTGAAGTAAGACGATTATTAGAATTTTTTCCTCTCATAAAATCATAATTTATTTTCTTCATTGATTAATTTAAAATTTTAAATAATATTTTTATATATTTTAATAATATATTTAATAATTAATTAATTTAATATGTCAGAGACTGCAAATGAAACTACCCCTCCAACAATAGAAGAATTAAAAGCACAAATGAAAGATAATAAAAAATTAAATGGTCTTCATAATCAAATAGGAGATATGAATAATGATTTTGAAGATATGAAAAGAACAAGAGAAGAAGCACGAAAACAATTAGAAGCAAAATTTCAAGATATTTATAAAAAAATTCAAGCTCTTAAAGATTCATTAAAAACTGAAGAACGAAGAGTTAAAAATGCTTTAAGAGCATTTCAATCTAAATTTAATGCGTTATTAAATGAATTAAGAGAAGATGTTAAAAAAAATTATGATGAAGAAAAAAAATATGTTGAAACTAGATTAGAACAACAAGAAAAAAAAATACAAGAAATTCAAAATGATATAATTAAAGAAAGAGAAGATAGATTAAAACAAAGTGATGAAATGTTAGCACCATTAAAAAAAGATTTAAATGAAATAAGTACAAAATTTGATAAAGAAAAAGCAGAAAGAGAACAAGGAGAAAATGAAATAATAAGAAATATAAATGATAATGTATATGAATTACAAGAAAAATTAAATAGAGAAAATACAGAAAGAAATACAAAAATAAAAATAATGAAAGAAAAATTCGAAGTTGAATTAGAAAAAAGAGATAAAATTTTAGCTGATTATCAAAATAATAATATAGATGATTTAAAAGTTTTAAAAGATGAAATTTATGCAGAAATGGATAATAGATTTGCACATCAAAATGCAATTATTGATAATATTAGTAATTTCCTTAAAACATTTCAAGATACACTTAAAATTATGGGAAAAGAGGCTTAAATATTTATATAAAAATAATAAAAATTTTATTTACAATAATATACTATAATTATTATCATAAAAATACTAATATTATTATTATTATTATCAATATAATATGGTTTAAATTATCTAACTGTATAAAATATAAAATAATTATTATATTTGATAAAATTATCAATATTTTTTTCTTTAATACGTATTCGATATTTTAAATCAAGACACAAGAAGTAAAAATTTATAAATTTTTTTATTTACAAAACTTGTGAATATATTTATAAAAATAAAGATCATTATAAAAATTAAAATTTACTGTTTTAAAATTTATAATTTATTCACTTGTATTTTCATTTTCAGAACAATTATCTTCTTTTTCTTCATTTTCATCATCTTGTTCATTATTTAAATTTTCAATAATATTTTGTTCGATTTCGAAAAAAATAGAAAAATATTTTTTATTTTTTAACCAATTTTTTTTTGAATTAATAATATTAAATAGAGAATTGCTTGTATCATAATATTTATCATATAAAAATTTAAAATGTTCATCACCAATAATTAATTTTAAATGATTAATTAAATCTTTTACTAAATTTTCATCAATTCCTTTAATTGAATATAATAATTTACAACTACAAATATAAGTTATAAAACTTAAAATAAATGAATTCATATCAAATATTAAATCAAGAACTTGCAATGAAAATATATTTAAACTAGTATTTATTTTATAAATTGCTTCAACAATATCTAAATAAGGAATTGTTTTACAATTTTCATTATAAAAAAACATTGTGAAAGTTTGAACTGTTTCAAAATTTAAATTAAATTTTATTTTTTTTAATATATCTATTTCAGTTTGAAATATTTTATTTTTTGAAAATTTATTTTTTAATATTTTATTTTCTACAAAAGAAATACTTAACATTACTACTTCATTTATTTTTTTACTCATTGAATAACAAACTGCTGCATATAAATTAATTTCATTGGGTTTTATTTCTATTTCGTTTGAAGATAAAAATAAATCAAATAAAAAAATTCCTTTAAAAAATGTTGATATATCATCTTTCAAAGTTAAATTTATTATATATAACCAATCTATTATTGAACTTCGAAGTTTTAATGATGATTTTTGAATTGATGAATAATTATTAATAGGTTTTAAAATGAAAGTAAAATCTGATAACATTATTTTATTGTTCAAATTAATATTATTTTTTTTTTTAGTTTCAGATTTTTGATGATTTGATTCAGAATTAGTTAAATTTTTTAAATTATTAATTTTTTCTTTATCACAATTATTATTTTTTTCTTCCATAAATATAATTTCAATTTATTCTTTATTATTTATTTAATTAAAAATTTTTTAAATAAATTTATTAATTAAATTATTCTTATATATATTATAATAATAATAATAATAATTAATAATAAAAATGATGGACTTTTTTAATAAAACTATTCAAAACGTTTATAATAGTTTTTCAACAAAAGAAAAAAGACCAAATATTAATTTTATAAAAATCACCGAATTAAATATGGGTATTGATAACATAACAAATATTTCAATAATTTTATATATTAATGAAAGAATTAATATTTATTTATTACAAACTGATCCAATAATTGAATTAAAATTAATTTTCAGTCAAAGTTTTCCTTTAGAAAAATATAAATTTATTGATTCAGTTAATTATATAACAAAATTTAATAACGATATGCCTTTAATTTTATTAATAAATAAAAATCCAGAAAATATTTTAAATTCAAATTATATTAAATTTTATTCTATTATAAATAAAAAAGTTATTCACACTATTAATTTTAAATATAAAATTAAAACATATTCATTTAAAGAAAAATATTTTTGTATAGGATGTAAAAATGGAAAAATTTATGTTTATAATAATAAAGATCTTAATTTAAATTTTAAAATTACAAAAAAATATATAAAAAATTTATTAAATAATAACATTAAATTAAATTCAAATCAGACTTCAAACCAAGAAAAATCAAATTTTAATATAGAAAAAAAAAATGAAACAATTAATTCATTAAAAAAAAATAATAATGATATAAATAATTTAAAAAAAAATAAAGAACAAATTTCTTCAAAATATTTAGAAAATTATTATATTCCAATTTTTGATTTAAGTGATAATTCTTTAATTTATTTTATAAACAATAAAGAAAAAAAGAAAAATAATGAAACAAACAATTCAACATCTTCAATTCAAAATATTGCAAATGAAACAATAAAAAATTTTTCAAAATTAAAAGAATGGTCATTTAAATCAGTTAAAAATTATAATCAATTAAGAAAATCAACAACAATAACATCAAATTTAGAAACAATTTCAAATAAAAATTCCGAAAAAATATATGTTTCAATATTTATTTTTCCTGAGGAAAATAATGAAAATTTGATTATTAATCCAGAAAAAATAACAGTTCCTTTTTTTAATGAAGTAATTTCATATATAAAAATTATTAAAAATGGAAAATATATTATAATAGGAAATAAAAATAATCATTTATTTTTTATTTATGAATTATTCCCTCAAACAAATTATAAATATAAAATAAATAATCCATTAAAATATAAAATTATTTATTCTTTATTTAGAGGAATCTCATCATGTCAATTAAATGCTTTTGATGTTTCAAATGATTTAAAATATTCAGTTATTACTTCAAATAGAGGAACAAATCATTTATTTTATTTACCTCCTAGAGATAATCAAATAATTGAAAATATTGATGATAATTCTAATAATAATAATTTTGATGAAGATTATTTAAATATGAAGATTATAAATGGAGAAGAAATAAATAAAGATAAATATAATTATTATAATAGTGCTAATCATGCTTTATATGATTCAAAAATTATTTTAATTGATAAAATTTTTTTGGAACATAATTTAAGTAATGAAAATATTAATAAATTAAAACAAATAACTGATGATAAATTTTTAAATCAGATAAGTAATAAATATTTTTTATTATCATTAAATGATAATATTTTATATATAAATATGATATATAATAATAAAACAATAATTCCTTTTAAAAAAATAAAAATTAATTTAGAAAATGATGATAAAGAAATTATATTACAAAATTATAACTTAATAAAAAAAAATTTTTTTTATAATATTAATCCAAATAGAACAAAAATTGTAAATAAAAAACAAATAAATAATTTAAATTTTCTTTTAGAATCAACAAAATTATCTAATTTTTCAAATTTTTTTAAAAATCCTCTTTTTACTTTTAATATATTTAAAAATAAAAATAATATTATATATTCAAATAATTTAGTTATTGAAAATGTAATACAACTTTATTATTTTTCTAATAATGAAAATAAACAAATTATAATTATTAATTGCAATAATAAACAAAATAAAGAGTCTTTATTACTAAGCAATTTTAATAACATTGAAGAAGTTAATTCAATTAATGAAGAAGAAAATGAAGATGATAAAGATGAAGAAATTTTATTTTATAAAAATTTATGTAATGAAGATGAATATTTTTCAATTAAAAATTCAATTAGTAATATAAGAAAAACAGATAATTTTAATGAAAGTACATATTCAAAAAAATTATTAATTTTTCCAAAATATACTGATAGTACATTATCAGTTGATGTAAGAAATGATTTTTATGATAATAAAAATAATATTTTAGAAAATAATATCAAAAATGCAATTGAAACAAATATAAATGATATAAATAATGAAAAAAATAATATAAACGAAAATTAAAAAATATTTTATAAATAAAGTATATAAATGTTAATTTTTATATATAAATTTTAACAATATATATATTAGTATATTTATTATATAAATTCTAATTAATAATAAAATTTATGAATATTTTAATAAAATAAAATTAAATTTTTATTTTTTATAAATATTTATTTACTTTAGCAATTAATTTATTAATAAAATTTTTTAAATGAGATATTTTTATTTCTTATTTTAATTATATTAAAAATTTTAAAATCAAATAATTTAATTTTAATTTCTTATTTTTATTATATAATTTATTTTAAATAAATAATAAATAAATATTATATTTAATTATAATAGTTAATTAAGATATAACAAAAATTTAATTTTATATAAATATCAACAAAATAAATTAAAATTTTTTATATTAAGAATATTTTCTAAAACCAGAATTTTTATATTTTTTATTTTCTTTTAAATTATTATTATTACTTTTTAGACTTTTACTTGTTTTAATGGCCATTTTATTTGTTTTTGCAGTTGGAGAAAGAGCACTTTTATATAAATCTTTTTTCAAATCATTACTAGAAACAGGAAAATTAAATTTATTATATATATTTTTATTATCAAAATTATTAATTGAATTTCTTAATAAATTACTGCTAATTTTATTATGATTATTTGATTCTAAATTAGTACTATTATAATTACTAAAATCAAAATTATTATATCTATTATCTGGGGACATTATATTTTTATTTTTTTTATTCAAATTAGGTTTTATTAATACTTCATTACCTATTAAAACTAAATTTTTACTCATTTTTTTTTCTTCATCTAAAATTAAATTTTTATCATTTTTATTTTCAATATTATTTTTTTTATTTAATTCTTCCATAATTTTATTATTTTTAACATTAATTTCATTATCAATATTAGAATTAATATATAATTCATTTAAAAATTTTGGAGTATACCAATCAAAATTTAAATCATTTGAATAAGAATATTTTTGCATTAAATCATTAATTAAACCTTGTAAAAGAACATAATTAGGTTTTTCATCGAATCCTAATTTTAAAATATATTCAAAATATCTTTTAATTTCTTCAGGAAAATATTTACACAATTCTTTAGGAACAGTTTCTTTTTTTTTCTCAAAAATTTTTTGAGTTCTTTCTTTATCACTTTTACCTTTAACTCCTTGCCAAGGAAGTTGACCCATAATAAAATAGCATACAACATATCCTAATCCTTCTAAATCATCTCTTCTACTTAGTTCTATCCCTTTATGAGCATTTAAACTTATATATCTTACAGTTCCTAATATTGGTTTATTTTCTTTGTATTGTATATGATTTTTCGTTTTTGGATCTATATATTGTTTACTCAAACCAAAATCTATTAAATATATAGTTCTCTCTTTTGGTTTTAATCCTATAACAAAATTCTCTGGTTTTAAATCTCTATGAATTAAACCCTTTTCATGTAAATCTCTTAATCTTTGTAATACTTGTGAAAAAAACATTAATGAAGTTTTCATTGAAAATTTTTTTTCATGTGTTTTTGATAAAATTATATCTAAATTACTACCTAATATTTCCATAACTAAAGCTTCATCAGTATTTAATGATAAATAAGAATATATTTTTGGAATTCCAGTTAAATTTTGTATTAAAGATAATATTTTATATTCATGTTTTAATTGAGGATTTGGAGTTGAATGAGATTCAAGTTTAACAGCAAAAATTTGGTTAGTTTTTTGATTTTGACATTTATATATTTTTCCAAAAGCTCCTGAACCTAAAAGAGAATCTTGAAATAAAGAATAATTTTCATTTAGTTTTAAAATATTATTAAAAGAAGAATTATTTAAATTTATCATATTTTTTCAATTATTTAATTAAAATATTTTATAAATATTATTTGATCAAAAATTGTTTTTTATTAAATATTTTATAATATAATTATATTTTTAAATTTAAAAATACTTATATTTTTATAATAATTATTTTTATTTTTTTTCTATATTATAATAATAATATTTGTTTAAACATTTTAAACATTACAAATAAATAAATTTTTTTAATTTTATTTAAAAAATTATATTTTTTATTTATTTTTTTTTCAAAATATTTAAATGTCTTTTTTTTTCATTACATTTTTTTTCATTATTTCAATTTTATTTAACATTTCATTTTGTGAAAACTCAGATGAAAATTGTAATGAATTTATAGAATATTTTTCTGAAAAAGAAGAAGATTTAGCAAAATATATAAGTAATAAAATTCATAAATTAAAAAATAAATCACAACAATGCATAGACATTTTAGTTAAAAATGGTAAATTATTAGCATTAGATTTTTATTTAACAGAATTAGGCAAAAGAGGCGTTTCTTATAGAGAAAATTTAGAAATGTCTATTAATACTTTTAAAAAAGCTTTAGATGATATTCATAATAAACATAGATTTGATCAAATTCAATATCAAACAGTTTTTCCAGCCTTTCAATGGGCACAATCATTAAATGAAATATTTTTAGAAATAAAATTTGCACATAGACATGATAGTCCAGGTTGTTTAGAAATTAAAGATTTAAATGTTAAATTTGGAAGTAATACAGTTGATTTAATTGGATATTGTGTACTTGGAGATGTTCCAATTAAAATTGATTTTCATATTAAAACTTGGGCTGAAATAAGTAAAGAAAATAGTACTCATGGATTTGGATCAGTAGGGAGATATCAAATAACTTTAAAAAAAAAAGAAGCTGGAAAATATTGGAATAGATTATTAGCCGATGGACAAAGTATACCTAATAATATGAGAGTTTGGTTTGAAATGAAAGAAAAATTTGAAGAAAGTTTAAAAGAATTTGAAAAAGATGATGATGATGAAGAATTTAATAAAGAATTGGAAGAAATGAAAAAAAAGAAAGCTGAAGGAAAGAAAAAAAATAAAGAAAAAAAACATCATAAAAAAGATGCAGATTTATAAATTAATAAATAAATATATGATATATAAATAAATATATTAAATTAAAAATTTATATTAATAAATATTGTTATTTATAAGAAACTATAAAAATTTATTAAAAAATATTTTATCTTTTAAAATAAATAATCTTATAATATAAATAATATTAACTATTAATATTTTATTTAATTAGTTTTTTTAGATTATTTTATATAAATTAAAATATAATTATTATGAAAAAATTATAACTTATATAAAAGAAAATATAATTTTATTTAATAATTATTCTTTTAAAAATAATAAATAATAATTATAAAATAAATTAAAATAAAATTAAAAGTTCTTTAATAACACCCATAAATTAATAAATAATTAAATATAAATATAATTTTTTATTTTTTTTTGTTTTCAATAAAGAATTTCATTAATCCAAATGTTGAACTATTAAATTTACTTTTATATTTTTCTTCAAATTTAGCAGTATCTCTATCAGCAAATACATCTCTAACTCCATTTGCAGTTGTTTTTCCTAATTGAACACCCCATTGATCAAATGAATTAATATTTAAAACAAATCCTTCAGTCATAACTCTATATTCATATAAAGCAACTAATTCACCAATTGTTTTTGCAGTTAATTCTTTCATTAAAATAGATAAACTTGGTCTATCACCAGTAAAAGTCTTATGAGCTTTTAAATTATCAGGAATATCTTTTAAGTCATCATTAGTAAACTTTCCAATTGCTAAAGCATCAGGTTGAGCAAAGAAATTACTCATTAATTCTTCATGACTTGAAACTTTTTCTCCTTTAAAATGGCAATCATATTGTGGTCTACAACAACCAATAAATTCACAACAACATCTTCTTCCTTGATGAATTAATTGATAGAAACTATGTTGTCCATTTGTTCCTGGTTCACCAAAAACTTTAGGACCACATTCATAAGTTGTTATTTTATTTGTATATTTATTAACTTTTTTACCATTAGATTCCATATCTAATTGTTGAATATGATTGGCAAATTTACATAAAGCTTGACTATAAGGTAATATAACTCTAGTATCTAAATCTAAAATTTGAACATCATACCATCCAACTAAACCAAACATAACAGGCATACATTTTCTTAAATCAGTGCAATTAATGACTTCCTCATCAATTTTTCTTGCACCTTTTAAAACTTCTTCAAATACATCATATGAGAAATATAAACTAAGAGGTAATGCACCTACTGCTGACCATACTGAATATCTTCCTCCTACCCAATCCCAGAATCCAAAGACATTGTTTTTATCTATTCCAAATTTTTCAGTTAAATCTAAAGCAGTTGAAACAGCACAAAAATGATGAGCAACAATTTTCTTTGTTTCTTCATCATTAAGTTTAACTCCTTTATTTTTATAATAATCTAAAACAATATTTTTACAATTTCTTGCATTTAAAGATGTTTCTGCAGTTGTGAATGTTTTAGAAACAATGATTATAAGAGTTTCTTCTAAATCTAATCCTTCTAAAGCTCTCTTTTGATCTAAAGGACATACATTAGCAATAAATCGTAAATTAAATCCTTTAATTTTATCTTTGTATTCTGGTGCATCTTTTATTGCATTATATACACAATCAACACCTAAGTATGAACCTCCAATACCTATTGAAATAAAATTCTTTAAATTTTTTCCTGTATATCCTTTAAATTCTCCTTTACGAACTTTGTTACTAAATTCTTTTATTCTATCTAAAACTTCCCAAACTCCTTTAATTACATCTTTTCCGTCAACCATTAATGATTTACTTCTATCAGCTCTTAATGCATAATGTAAAACTGATCTAACTTCAGTATTGTTTACTTTATCTCCTTTAAATAATTCATCAAATTTTTCTTTTACTTTTTGTTCTTTTGCAACAGCAACTAAATCATTTAAAATTTCATCATTTATTTTTTGATGCGAATAATCCATCATAATATCTCCATTACTAAAAACTAATTTTTCATTTCTTGAAGAATCATTTAATAAATCTCTACAATGTTTACCTTTTATTTTCTCATAATCTGCTTTTAATTTTTTGACACTATCAAGTTCAAATAAATCTTTAGACATATTATTATAATAATATATTAATTATAAGACCTATATAATAAATTTTTATATATTTTTAATAAATAATGATGTAATTATTATTTTTAAGAAAAATTAAAAAAAAATAAAAATATTTTTTTGTAATTTTAAATATATTTTTCATAATGTTTATTATTTTTAAATTAAGATATTTAATATATATGATTTAAATGATAATCAAATATTTTATTTTTAAAAAAAAAGTTTTTTAATTATTTTAATAATGAAAATTTTAAATTATTTATAAAATTAAATAATTAATTATTTTTTATTTTATTTAATTACATTTAAAAATATATATGTCTGGAATAT
>JAEEGK010028257.1_pt1 | contig 11267 bp, 6 predicted proteins | sample 8958771 | NCBI WGS metagenome assembly JAEEGK01 (sample SAMN16246547, study PRJNA631951) | gut metagenome | biome: gut microbiome; feature: rumen; material: SC-attached | host: Bos | place: Iran: Karaj | collected 2018-10 | reverse complement strand
CATTATTATTACCTTCTTTAAGTAATTTATTTGGTTTTTTAACTTCATTTATTTTTCCAGTATGATTATTTAATGGTGAATTAATATCTTCTTTTTTTGGTAAAATTGATAATTTTGATTCAATTATTATATTACTCTTAATTAACTTATCTAATGCTTTTTTTTCTTTTTCTTTATCTTTTTTATTCATTAAATCATTTAATTTATTTATTCCTATTTTTTTATTTTCAATATTTTTGTTTTCCTGTGATTCTTTTAAATTATTATTTTCTTTTTCTTTTTTATTCATTAAATCATTTAATTTATTTATTCCTATTTTTTTATTTTCAATATTTTTGTTTTCCTGTGATTCTATTAAATTATTATTTTCTTTTTTATTCATTAAATCATTTAATTTATCTATTACTTCTTTTTTATTTCCCTTTTTCTTTTTTAATGTATTTTCTTTTTCTTTTTTATTAATATAATTGTTTTTTGTTTTCTTATCTTTTTTATTTGGATTATTATTCTTCTTTTTAATTGTTTCAAAATCATTTTTTCTATTACCTTTTTTACTATTTATTGTATTATTTAATTTCTTAATTCCTTCATTTTTAATTTCATTATTATTTTTAATATTTTTATTTATTAAATTTAAATTCTTCTTTAAAAAATATAAAATTTTTCTTTCTTTTTCTTTATCTTTTTTATTCATTAAATTAAATAATATATTAGTTCCTATTTTTTTATTTTCATTATCATTTATTTTTCTTAATTGAATAATAAATACTTTTTGACTTTCTATATCCTTTTTATTAATTAAATTATTTATAATAGTAATACCTTTTATTTTATTTTGAATAATAATTTCTTCATCTAATTTTTTTAATTTAGATTTATCAGAATCAATAGTTAAAATTTGAGATTTTTTATTATCAATTAATATTTCATTTTCATCAATATTATAAAATAATTCAGAATAATTACCATTTAAATTAGTGAAAATTTTGATATTTTCACTATCGTCATTTAAATTATCAATTTCAATTGAATCTATTTTATCATTTTTTTCTGATTGATTATTTGGATTATTATAATTTATATTTGTTTTATATAATATTGGAAGAGAAAATCTATTAACTGTATGAGAATATAATATTTCATTTTGTAATTCTTTATTTTTATCTATCATGTTATTAAATAAATTTTCTTCTTCTTTTTCTTCTGTAAAATTTAAATAAAAAACTCTTTTTTTATTTTCATCTAATTCTTCTATTGAATGATAAGGTGATTTATTTATTTTAATTTTATTTACATTTTCATATAACATTTTTAAATTTCAATTAAAAAAAGAACCCAAAATCATAATTTTAAATTTAAATAAATAAAAAATAATTCTATTTACCCATTAAACAATAAAATTAAAACCAAAAAAAAAAATTAAATATATGTCAGAACTAACAGAACAAAATAATACAAATAAAATAATATCAATAATAACATTAGGAAATTCTCAAGTAGGAAAAACTCAATTAAGTTTCCGTTTTTTAGATGAATCATTTGAATTAAATTCTTTAACAACAATAGCATATGATTTAAGAACAAAAGATATAAAATTAAAAAATGGAGAATTAATAAAATTAAAATTATGGGACACAGCAGGACAAGAAAGATTTCAAAGATTAGCATTACAATATGTAGTTAATGCACAAGGCATTTATTTAGTATATGATATAACAAATAAATTATCTTTTGATCAACTTGATAATTGGATTAAACTTGCTTCTCAAAAAGTTGATATTAATAAAATTCCTTTAACTATTGTTGGAAATAAAATAGATTTAAAAGATACAAGAGTTGTTACTTATGATGAAGGAATTAATTTAGCAAAAAAATATAATGCTTCTTTTTATGAAACTTCTGCTTTAGAAAATACTAATGTTAAAGAATCTTTTTTAGATTTGATTGAGAGAGTTTATGATAATATAAAAAATTTAGAAATTCAGGAGAAAGATAAGTTTAAATTAAATGAAAATGTTAATAATAAAGAGAATAGAAATGATTGTTGTATTAGAAATAATAAAAATAAAAAACGGTAGTTTTTCTTTTTTTTTTTTATTTTTATTTAACAATTAGTTTAGTTATTTATTTAGAATAAGATAATTTTAAAATATATTTTAAAGTTTATATTTTATGTTTATAATTTTTATTTTTTATATTTTTATTTTTCTTTTTTGTTTTTGAGATTTTGAACTTGTATTTTTTTCACTTTTACTTTTCTTATCTCTTAAATAATTTTTAAATGAATTTTTTTTAAAATGTTCTTCTAATTCTGTAATTAAGTAATTATCTTTATTATATTTAATATTAGTTTTATTATTGTTTAATTTAGTTTTATTATAATTTTGATTTTGTTGAAATAAATCGCATATTTCTTTATATTTCATATTTTGTTGTTGTAATGAATTAACTATACTTTCAATTGAATTTAATTTTTGTTCTATACTCATTTCACAATTTATATTTTGAGTATTTATAATATAACTTAAAGAATTATATATATTATCAATTTTTTGTTGAATCATCTTATATTCTTCAATTATTCTCTCTAATGCATTAATTTTTTGATCCATTAATAAAATTTGTTTTTCTTTTAAATCATTTAATTCTTTTAATTCAATTTTTTCATTTAACATTCCTTCTAATAACAAATTCTGTTTTTTTAATTGATAATTTTCTTTCATTAAATATTCAACTTGATTTTCTCTTGAAATAGGTTCACTTAAATAAATAGATTGTTTTTTATTTTTATGTTGCATAATAATATCATCAAGCCATGAGAAAGAATCACGATAATGATTATTCATATTATTATTATTCAATAAAATAAAAAAATTAATTTAAAAATTAAAAAAAAATGAAAAGAGAATCATCCCTGGAGCGACTATTAAAAGACCATATAATATCTCAAAAGACATATGACAAAGTATTAATTACAAAAAAATACATAGAAAGAAAATATAACATGAAATCATTAAAGAATTTAGAATGGAATGGAATAATAGATAAAATAGATATGTTAAACATATCAGAAAAAGACAAAGAAAAAGTAAAAAAAGAAATATATGATAAAGAAATGGATAAATATAGAAAAAAAAGAGAAAAACAAAGTATTCGTGATTACGAATCATTAGAAATAATAGGAAGAGGTGCATTTGGTGAAGTTCATGTATGTAAAGAGAAGAAAACAGGTAAAATTGTAGCAGTTAAAAAAATAAAAAAAAGTGTAATAGAAACAAAAAATCAAATAATTCATATAAGAAATGAACAATTATTAATGTCAAAAATAAAAAGTCCATGGATAGTTGATTTAATAGCATCATTTCAAGAAGGTGATTACTTATATTTAATAATGGATTTTTTACCAGGAGGAGATTTAATGAATTTATTAATAAAAAAGGATATTTTAACAGAAAATGAGTCAAAATTTTACATAGCAGAAATAATATCAGCAGTAGAATCAATACATAAATTAGATTGTATTCATAGAGATATTAAACCAGATAATATATTAATAGATAAAAATGGTCATATTAAATTAAGTGATTTTGGTCTTGCTAAAGTTTCAGATAAATTATATAATTATGATTTAAATATTAGAAAATTTAATGTAGATAATGAAGAAAGTGAATTTAAACATGAAAAAAATTATTCTTGTGTTGGAACTGCTTATTATGTTGCTCCTGAGGTTTTAAATAAAAAAGGCTATGGACCAGAAATTGATTGGTGGAGTGTTGGTATTATTTTTTATGAAATGTTATGTGGTTATGCACCTTTTTGTTCAAAGGAAACTAGTAGAGTTTGTTATAAAATATTACATTGGGAAAAATTTTTAGAATTTCCTAAAAAAATTAATTTAAGTAAAAATGCAATTGATTTAATTAAAAAAATGATAAATTATCCTTATTGTAGATTAGGTAAAAATGGTGTTGAAGAAATTAAAAAACATCCTTTTTTTAATGATATTGATTGGGATAATTTACATAATATGAAACCACCATTTATTCCTAATTTAAGTTGTGATAATGATGTTAAATATTTTGAAAAATTTCCTATTAAAGAACCTTTTTATCCTGAAAATAAAAGTAGAAAAAGAAATGATATTGAATATATTGAATATACTTATAGAACAAGTGATAATGAGGAAAAAAATTTAGAAGAAGAATATAAAAATGCTATTAAAGATGTTGAATTTATACAAAAAAATGATTCTTTAGAAAGATTAGATTCTAGTAGTACTGGAACTGGAAGTAGAAATTTAAGTTATAGTAATTTAAAAAAAATTAATTTAATTAAATTATCTGATAATAAAATTGATAAAGATAAAAATGATGATTTTAATAAGAAAATTAATTATATTCCATTACCTAAAAAGAAAAAAATTAAAATTGATTGTAGTAATAATAAAAATAAATCACCTTGTAATAATAGTTTTAAATGTGAAAGTCCTAATCAAACTATTTTTAAACAAAATAGTATTAAATGTTTAACTCATAGAAATAAAATTAGAATATCACCTTCTCCAAATAAAAATATGTTAATTAAAAATTTTACTAAAAATATTTCTTTATTAAAAGTTAATAATAATAATTTAGGAAAAAATAAAAATAATTCTATTCAACTTTTAAAAAGTAGATTAAAAGGTAATTATAGTACAATGAAAGACAATCAATTAATTACTGAATAATAAATAAAAAAAAAGAAGTTTTTTTTTTTTTGTTTTTTTTAAGTAGTATATAAGTATTTTGTATATAAATTTAAACATTAAATTAATTTTTTTTTGTATGTTAATATTATAATATTTTTATTTTATTTATTTTAATGAATATTTATTTGCTTGTTCTTCATCAATTAAATTATTTATTAAAAACTTTTTGACTTCATTTTCAATTGTTTTTTTAACAAAAAATTTTAATTCTTCTCCTCCTAATTTTTCACTTGTGTCATATAAAGCAATAAAATTTTGACATATTTTTTCAGGTAAAGATTCTTTTTCTTTATCTAAATCATTAATTAAATTTTCTAAATTTTCTATTTTTTGAATTATATCTTTTCTAGCATCTTCATTACTTTCTGCTAAATTTGTTTGTTCATCTTTTAATAATTTATTTGTTTTATCATTTAAATAATTTGAATTTTTTAATGTAAATTCAATAAGTTCATAATAAATCCAATTGATAATATGTTCTTTACTTTGTAATAATTTTTCAGTAAAAATAAATTTAATAACATTTGAATGTGATATTAAAAAATTATCTAAAAATTGTCCTATTAAAAATATTAAATGAGTAGTTGAATGTTCATAAGAATCAAAAATTGATTTAATTATTATTTTTTCTTTTTCATCTTTATTATTTTTACTCATTTCTTTAATTACTTCTGAATATAAAAGAATTGATTTATTTAAATGAGAAAATGTTTTACTTCTATTATAAATAATTGCAGAAATGAAATTATATAATAATTCATTTTCATTTGATTTATTCATTAAACTTGATTCAAAATCATTATAATGATTTTTATTTTTAATATTATCTGACATTATTATAAAGTCTTCATTTTTTTTTAATGAATCATCTATTTTTGGTTCATCTGATATAACTTGTAAAAATGTTTCATTATAAATTGAAGTTGATTTCATAAATTGTTCTTTTGTTATTAATGTACATATTTTATTACATAAACATTTACCATAATAATTATTATATATACTTGATTGGTTTACTAATCTCAAATTTAAAATATCAGTTTTACTATTTGAAATATTAGGTAAATAAAATGAAATAAATTCAACTAAGTTTTTAATTTGAATTGAAGAAAGAGATTTTAAAAAGTTTTCATTTTGTAATATTTCACTAATATATTTTGTAAATTTATTTATTTCTTTTTCTTTATCATCAGTTTCTATAAATAAAGATGATTTATTTTTTAATATATCAACAGTTAAAGATGAATATAATATTAAATCACTTTGTGAAATTAGTGAATATAAAATCAAAGATAATATAACAGATGGTAAATTATCTAAAATATTTATTTGAATATTATTTTCTTCATTCGATTCAAGATTATAAAATTGATTTAAATTAAAAAGATATTTTTCACATATTAAAAAATTATCTTTTAAACCATTGACAATATCAGATAATATTAATTTATAATGATAATTTTCATAAGTGATATCTTTATTATATATAATTTCATAATCAATATCTTTTGGAAAATCTAAATTTTCATATTTAATATCTTCCAAATTATCAAAAGGATTTATTAAATTTGAAGAATCAAATTCAATATTTTCTTCTTCTTTTATATCAAGAAAACATCCTTTAATTGATTTATTTGTATCATTAAAATAATCATATATTATTTTCCATAATAAACTATCTTTTAGTAAATATGAATCATTTATTAATTTCAAAGTTTTTTCAATTATTTCACAATTTTCATTTTTATTATATAACATTACTATACTTTTAATAATGTACCAAAGCGAAGAATTATTTTTATTATTTATACATTTTTCAATAAAATTTAAAAAATCTTTTTCAGGAATTATTTTAAGAATTGTACATTGAATATAAAAAATAAAAATTCTTAATAAACAAAAACAATCATTATTTTTTAATAAATAATTATTAATTTGTTCAAATACTTTTTTAGTAATATCATTTTTATTAAATTTATATATTGCAAATGCATATATTTTTGTTTTAAGTGGTATATATAAAATTGCCTGAGTTAAATAATGAACAATATCATTTGAATATAAATCATAAAACTCATTAAATCTTGTTATTAATTTATTAAATGCCTTATCAAATTTATCAAATCCATCATCATTAATTAAAGCAAGAAGTAATCTAATTTTTGTATCTGGAGTTAATTCTTTTGCTTGGGACATTAATTAAATAATTTTTATTTTTAATTTTATATATATTTAAAATTTACCAAAATTTTAAAATATATTTATTAAATAAATAATATTATTTTAGGCTAAATATATAAAAAATTGGAAAAAAAATATAATTGTATAATTTATAAAATTACATCTATTATAATTTGTTTAATTATATTTTCAACATATTCTTCTTTTTCTCTAGTTAATTTAACCATATTAATTCCATTTTTATTTGTAATATGAATATTAATTTTTTTATTTTCAGGTAAATAAATAGTATATTTAATTTTATCTTTATCCATTAAAATAAAATGTCTTGTTTTACAAAATTTTTTTAAACCAATACATAATTCAATTAAACTATGTTGAGTTGAACAAATTGTAAAACCAGTTTCAAATTTTGAATTTATATTTTTTTCTGGTGAATATTTATTAGGAGTTTTACTTTTAACTTTTAATAAATTTCTTTTAATATTTTCTTTTTTTTTACTCCTAATTCTTGATTGAATATTTGAATCTTTATTTTTTAATGGAAGAGAAGTTCTATTATTTTTATCTTGAGAAGAATTTTCTGTTGTTAAAGTAAATTTATTTTTTAAAGAATTAGGTGATTTATTTTTAATTATATTACTTTTTTTTAGATCTTTAGATATTACATTTTTTATTACATAAGTATTAATTCTTTTTTTATTTACTAAAGATAATCTATTTTTTTGTGTTTTTGTTGATATTTCATTTAATGTTTTAAAATTTATAGTTTTATTTAAAGGTTTTTTATAATTATTATTATTTTCAATATCAGTTTGTGTTAAAGTATTTTTTTCTTCTGATTTATCTTTTGAATTATTTTTATCAATATTTCTATTATTTAATAATTTATTTGTACATAATCTATTTGATAAATTAATATAATTATTTTTATTATCATTTGATTTTTCTCTATGAGTATGACTTATTGTTTTGATATATATTTTTTCTTTTAATTTTGGATTTAAATTAATATTTGATTTAAAAACTATTGAGTAATTAGTAAAATTATTATTTAAATTTTTATTTTCTGTTTTTATTTTTCTATATTTCATTTTTTTATATGAGAAGTTTATTTTTGTGTTATTTCCTTTTGAATAATAATTTGTTATTTTATTTGAAATATTATTAATTTTCTCTATATCTTTTTCTAATGAACCAGTTTTAGGTCTTATTTTATTTTTAATTAGATTTTTATCAATATTTTTATTTATTAAATCAATAAATTGAGCTTTATTTCTATTAAATTCATTTCCATCAATTGAATTAGAAATAAAATTGGTATTCAAATTATTAATAATAACATTATTATTTTTTTTCATTTCATTTGAATCAATTATGACATCATTTAATTCATTAATAATTGAATTTCCAGATGAAGTTAAAGAAGTAGTTAAATTAGGAAAATTTTTTTGATCATATTTAATTCCAATAACTTTTGAACCTTTATTATTTTTAATAATACTTTTTTTAGTATTATAATTAAAATGTCCATTAAGAATTTGTTTTTTTATTAATTTAAATGTAGTAGTAATATTATTATGTTTATTATTTTTAATATTTTTGATAATATTATTATTATTATTATTAAACCCTAAATTATTTTCCATATAATTAACAATAATACTATCATCATATTCATTATATTTTTGAATTATTTCATTAAATTTTTCTTTCCCATAATTTAAAAAAGGATGATTTAAAATATCATTAATACAAATTCTTTTATTAGGTTCTTTTTCTAACATTTTAATAATTAAATCTCTACATTCATTACTAATAATAATATTATTAGGAAATTCAATATTATTATTTAATATTTTAGAAAATAAAATTTCATTATTTTGATCATCAAAAGGTAAAAAACCAAAAATCATTCCATATAATAAAATACCACAAGACCAAATATCAACAAATAAACTATCATAAATTAAACCTTTTATCATTTCTGGAGCAACATAAGAAGGAGAACCACAAGGCGTTGATAAATAACCAGAATATTTTTTAGATAAACCAAAATCAATTAATTTTAAAAATTGTTTTTTTTCATCTAATAAAATATTTTCTGGTTTAATATCCCTATGACATATATTTTTTTTATGAATTTCATTTACTGCATTTATTATTTGATAAAGAAAAAATGAAGATTGTTGTTCATTTAATCTTTCTTCATTTATTATATATGAAAATAATTCTCCTCCTGAAATATATTCAAATATTAAATAATAGTTATTTTTATCTTCTAATATTTCATATAATTGAACAATATTTATATTATTTATTTCTTTTAAATTGTTTATTTCTTCATTTATTCTTTTTAAATTTTCTTCTGTTTTTATTTTTGATTTTTCTAATATTTTTATTGCAACTGCTTCATTTGTTAATTTATGAATTCCTAAGTTAACTTTACCAAATGTACCTTTTCCAATTGTTGTTTGAATGATATAATCATCTAATTCTTTTATATTTGACATATTTAAAAATACAAAATTTCCTTTAAAATTAAAATAATAAATCAAATATATAAAATTAAATAATCAATTTTTTTTTTAATTAATAAAAAATAAAGAAAAAAAAAAAATAAATTAAAACTTTTTTAATTAAAAATCTAATAAAAAATAAAAAAAATAATAATAAAACTTAATTCAAAGCTCCAAATTCATTATTCCATTTTTGTAACTGATTTAAAACATCCTTAGTAAGTGTTCCTCTAACTTTTTTAACAGCTTTAACAAAATCTTCATAACAAATAGGTCTCAATTTATTAACATTTTCCAATCTATGAACATTAGTAGAAATTTCTCTTAAAGGTTCATACGCAGCTTCTCTACACAATTCCTTTAAATCACTATTAGAATAATTATTACACAACTCAGCAATTTTCCCATATTCTTCATCAGTAATAGTATTATCATTTTGACTAATAATTTCCTTAATAAAAAATTTTCTTTCATTCTTATCAAAAGGACCAATATAAACTCTTTTAGGTAATCTTCTAACAACAGCAGGATCTAAATCAAAAGGACGATTAGTTGCTCCAATGATTAAAACTCTTGCATCTTGTGATGAACCAACCCCATCAAATTGAATTAAAAATTCAGTTTTTAATCTTTTCATTGCTTCATTTTCATCTTCTTTTCTTTTAGATAATATTGATTCAATTTCATCAATAAAAACAACACTTGGATTTTTTTCAAAAGCTAATTCAAAAAGTGCTCTTACTAACTTTTCACTTTCTCCAATATATTTACTAGTAAGTGAAGAGGCAGAAATATTAAAAAAAGTACATTGACATTCTGTAGCAACTGCTTTAGCAATCATAGTCTTTCCAGTACCAGGAGGACCAAATAATAATAAACCTCTTGGTGGTGATCGTAAACCTGTAAAGAGATCTGGACGTAAATTTGGTATTATTATTATTTCTTTTAATATTTGTTTTGCACCATCTAAACCTACTACATCAGTAAATTTTACTCCTGGTTTTGAATCAACTATTTCTGATAATACTTTATCACGAAGATCATTACTTACTACTTTTTCATTTTCTTTTTTTTGTTGATTTGACTTTTGAGAATTTTGATTTTGAGGATTTTTTATATTTTGATTTTGGTTATTGTTTATTATTTGATTTTGGTTTTGATTTTGATTTTGATTTTGATTTTGATTATTGTTTATTGGGACAAATATTACTTTTGGTTTGTAATCTTCTTGACTTGCGAAACCTGCATTTGATTTGTATTCGTATTTGTTTTTTATTTGAAATTTTGTTGTGTTAATATATTGATTTAATTGTTTGAGGAAATTATCTGTTGTTGGTTTTAAATTTGGATCATTTATAATATGAGGATATGTCTTATTTACTACATCTAATGCCTTTTCAAATTTAGCTAATGCTAATTCTAATGAATAACTTTTGTAATCATTTGTTCCACTTATAAACATATCATATGCATATTTTAAGGCATTTTTGTATTGAGACATATTTGGTTGTTGTTGTTGTTGTTGTTGTTGATTATGGGGATTTGTATTTGGTTGATTACTCATTTTTTTTTTTTTTTTAATTGTTTATTTTTTTTTTTTTTTTTTTTTTATTTAAGTAAATAATAATTATTTTTTTTTTTTTTTTTTTTTAATTTTTTATTTTTTTTTTTTTTTTTATTTTAAAAAAGTAAAAAATAATTATTTTTATTATTTTTTTTTTGTTAAGTCAAAAAAAAAATCGTTTAGTGAAAATAAATTAAAAATTAAATATTAGAAAAATATTATTCTGGTTTTGATATTATTTTCTGTGGTTGTATCA
>JAEEGK010028254.1_pt1 | contig 11268 bp, 4 predicted proteins | sample 8958771 | NCBI WGS metagenome assembly JAEEGK01 (sample SAMN16246547, study PRJNA631951) | gut metagenome | biome: gut microbiome; feature: rumen; material: SC-attached | host: Bos | place: Iran: Karaj | collected 2018-10 | reverse complement strand
CTCACCCCGGAATCCGGGCGCACCCAGGTATCCGGCCAGGTCTTCGGCAAGGAGATCCGGGAGGTCCGGGGCGGCCGGAAGATCCTCAGCTTCAATGTGACGGATTTCGAGGGCAGCCTCCATGTCAGCCGCTTCCTCCAGGAGGGGGACGAGGGGCTGACGGCGGTGGAGGACGGCATGTTCGTCACCGTGGCGGGGGACGTGAGCTATGACCGCTGGCACGGGGACATCGCCATGGAGCCCCGGGCGGTGCTGCGCCTGCCCACCCCCAAGCGGGAGGACACCGCGCCGGGGGAGAAGCGCGTCGAGCTCCATGCCCACAGCCGCTTCAGCCAGCTGGACGGCCTGACGGACATTTCCAAGCTGGTGCAGACCGCCGCCCGCTGGGGCCACAAGGCCATCGCCCTCACGGACCACGGCGTCCTCCAGGGCTATCCCGATCTCTGCAACGCCGGCAAAAAGGCGGGCATCAAGGTCATCTACGGCGTGGAGGGCTACTATGTCAATGACGTGGACGACCGGGTGGCCGTGGCCGGGGCGCAGGACGCCGCCTTTGAGGACGAGTTCGTGGCCTTCGACCTGGAGACCACGGGCCTGAAGTCGGATTACGACCGCATCATCGAGATCGGCGCGGTGATCATGAAGCAGGGGAAGGAGCTGAGCCGCTTCCAGACCTTCGTGGACCCCGGCTTTCCCATTCCTGCGGAGATCACCGGCCTCACCGGCATCCGGGACGAGGACGTGGCGGGCGCGCCGGACGAGGCGAGGGCCGTCCGGGCCTTTCTGGACTTCGCCGGAGGCCGCGTGCTCTGCGGCCACAACGCGGATTTCGACATGGGCTTCCTGGCGGAGGCCTGCAGCCGCTGCGGCATCCCCTTCGACAGCACCTGTGTGGACACCCTGGTGCTGAGCCAGAGCCTCCTGCCCATCCGCAAGCACAATCTGGACGCGGCGGCCAGCTACCTGGGCCTGCCGGAGTTCCGGCACCACCGTGCCTCGGACGACGCCCTCACCTGCGGCCTGCTGCTGGAGGCCTTCTTCGGGCTCCTGCGGGAGAAGGGCGTGGGGCGTATCGGCGAGCTGGGCCCCGTTATTTCCGAGCTGCGTCGGGACTGGGACGGCCGGAGGCAGCCCAAGCACATCATTCTCCTGGTGAAGGAGCAGAAGGGAATCCGCAACCTCTATGAGCTGGTGTCCCGCTCGCACCTGGAGCATTTCAAAAAGTATCCCATCATCCCCAAGAGCCTCCTGACGGAGCTGCGGGAGGGGCTGATCGTGGGCTCCGCCTGTGAGGCCGGGGAGATCTTCCGGGCCGTCACCGGCCGCAGGAGCATGCGGGAGCTCATGCGCCTCGCCGCCTTCTACGATTTCCTGGAGATCCAACCCATCTGCAACAACGCCTTCCTCGTCCGCTCCGGCACCGCCGGGAGCGAAGAGGAGCTGCGGGACTACAACCGCAAGGTCGTGCGCCTGGGCGAAGCCATAGGCAAGCCCGTGGCGGCCACGGGGGACGTTCACTTCCTGGAGCCGCGGGAGGAGATCTTCCGGCGCATCCTTCTGAGCAACAAGTTTTCCGACTGCGACGAGCCGCTCCCCCTGTATTTCAAGACCACGGAGGAGATGCTGGAGGAATTTGCCTATCTCGGGGAAGCCAAGGCCCGGGAGGTGGTGGTGGAAAACCCGGGAAGGATCGCGGACATGGTCGAAGAGGTCGCGCCTCTGCCCACGGGGCTCTTCCCGCCCAAGATCGAGAATTCCGAGGCCCAGCTCAAGGCACTCTGCTACGACAAGCTGCACCGCCTCTACGGGGACGAGCCGCCGAAGCTGGTGTCCGACCGCATGGAGGAGGAGCTGAACAACATCTGCTCCCGGGGCTACGACGTGATCTATATGTCCGCCGTGAAGCTGGTGCAGAAGTCCAACGAGGCGGGCTATCTGGTGGGCAGCCGGGGCAGCGTTGGCTCCTCCCTGGTGGCCTACATGTCCGGCATCACGGAGGTGAACGCCCTCCCGGCCCATTACCGCTGTCCGAGCTGCCGCCACGTGGATTTCGAGGCCGGGGCTGCCTACGCCTGCGGGCCGGATATGCCCGACGCCCGCTGCCCCGTCTGCGGGACGAAGTACGTCAAGGACGGGTACAACATCCCCTTCGAGACCTTCCTGGGCTTCGGGGGCGACAAGGTGCCGGACATCGACCTGAATTTCTCCGGGGAATACCAGGCCCGGGCCCATCGGGACACCATCGAGCTCTTCGGGGCCGACCACGTGTTCCGGGCGGGCACCATCGGCACCATCGCGGAGAAGACCGCATACGGCTACGTGAAGAAATACAACGAGGAGCGGGGAAAGCACGTCACCAAAGTGGAGGAAAACCGTCTGGCGGCGGGCTTCACAGGGGTCAAGCGCACCACGGGCCAGCACCCCGGCGGCCTGGTGGTCATTCCCCAGGACAAGAGCATCTACGATTTCTGCCCCGTGCAGCACCCGGCGGACGATCCGGACACGGACATCATCACCACCCACTTCGAATACCACTCCATGGAGTCCAACCTGCTGAAGCTGGATATGCTGGGGCACGACGATCCCACCATGATCCACATGCTGGAGGAGCTCACGGGAGTGGACGTGAAGTCCCTTCCCCTGGACGACGAGCAGACCATGCTCCTGTTCCGCAGCCCGGAGGCCCTGGGCATCCCGGACGGGGATCCCATCATCGGCCACACCGGCTCCATTGCCGTGCCGGAGTTCGGCACGAAGTTTACCCGGGAAATGCTGGTGGATACCCAGCCGGAGAAGATGAGCACCCTGGTGCGCCTGTCCGGCTTCTCCCACGGGACGGACGTGTGGCTGGGCAACGCCAAGGACATCATCCAGAGCGGCACCGCCTCCGTGGACGAGGCCATCGGCTGCCGGGACGACATCATGCTCACCCTCATCGACTACGGTCTGCCCGCCAAGCGGTCCTTCAAGATCATGGAAACCGTGCGGAAGGGCCGGGGTCTGGCGGAGGATATGGAGACGGACATGCGGGGCGCGGGGGTGCCCGAGTGGTACATCGATTCCTGCAGGAAGATCAAATACCTCTTCCCCAAGGCCCACGCCGTGGCCTACGTCATGATGGCCCTGCGCATCGCCTGGTTCAAGGTACATATGCCCCTGGCCTTCTACGCCGCCTATTTCACCATCCGCTGCCCCGCCTTCGACCTGAAGATCGCCACGGCGGGCCAGGAGGCCGTGCGCCGGAAGCTCCAGGAGCTGGCGAAGAACATGAACGAGCTGAAGCAGGCGGAAAAGGACCTCTATACCGGCCTGGAGGTGGTGTATGAGTTCTATCTCCGGGGCTTCCGCTTCGGCAGCCTGGACCTGAAGAAGAGTCACGCCACCCGCTTCCGCATCGACGGGGACCGGCTGATCCCCCCCTTCACCGCCGTGGCGGGCCTGGGGGAGGCCGCCGCCTGGGATATCTACGAGAAGCGGGACCGGGAGTTCACCGCCGTGGAGGAATTCGCGATGGCCTGCAGCAAGGTCTCCAAGACCCACATCGACGAGCTGAAGGCCGCCGGCGCCTTCGGAGACCTGCCCGATTCCGCCCAGATCTCCTTTTTCTGAGCCTTAGTCCGCAACCGATTTTCCGGAGGGATGCAAGATGGCAAATTTTGACCCGAATACCGGCGCGCCGCTCGCGCCTGTGCAGAAGAAAAGCGGCGGCAGGATCGCCCTCATCATCGTCTGCCTGCTGCTGGTCTGTGCTCTGGCCTTCGGCCTGGGCTCCGTCGTCCACTGGGTGAGCCGCCTGCGCATCGTGCCCAGGAGCGGGCAGGCCAGCGTCTATACGGTGACGGAGCGGGCCTCCGCCGACGCCGCCGTGGACCCCGCCTTCACCGGGGAGGAGCTCAGCGCCGCGGATATCTACGCCCTCCTCACCCCCAGCTGTGTGGGCGTCACCACCAGCACCACGATCACAAACGTCTTCGGACAGGTCACCCGGGGGGCCATCACCGGCTCCGGCTTCCTCATCAGCGCCGACGGGTATATCCTCACGAACAACCACGTGATCGAGACCGCCGCCGCGGAGGGGCTGGAGGTGAAGGTGATGCTCTATTCCGGGGAGGAATATACCGCTGAGATCATCGGGGGCGACAGCAAAAGCGACGTGGCCCTGCTGAAGATCCCCGGCAAGGACCTGCCCGCCGCTGTGCTGGGCACCTTCGCGGATACTCGGGTGGGGGAGGAGATCTACGCCATCGGAAACCCCCTGGGGGAGCTGACCTATTCCATGACCGGGGGCATCGTCTCCGCCCTGGACCGCAGCATCCCCATCTCCAACAGCGTCACCATCGATATGTTCCAGATCGACGCCGCCATCAACAACGGCAATTCCGGCGGCCCCATCGTCAACCGATACGGGCAGGTGATCGGCATCGCCTCGGCCAAGTATTCCTCCTCCGGCGTGGAGGGCCTGGGCTTCGCCATCCCCATCGACGACGCCCTCCGGGTGGTGGACGATCTCAACGCCTGGGGCTACGTCCGGGGACGGCCCCTGTTGGGGGTCACCGTGGGCAACGCAGAGGCCTACGAGGCCGGAGCGTCCGGGGCCGTGGTCATTTCGGTGAACCCCGGCTCCTGCGCCCAGAAGGCGGGTCTGCAGACGGGGGATATCATCGTGGAGGCCGACGGGAAGGAGATCGCGGACGTAGCCGCCCTCCTGGCCGCCAAAAAGGCCTGGCGGGCCGGGGACACCGTCGCCCTGGTCTATCTCCGGGAGGGGACGCGGTACACCGTCACCCTCACCCTGGACGAGGACGTGCCGGAGTAAGGGAAGCTGAATGATAGTAAGAGGATTGCCCGGTCGGCTGCAGCCGACCGGGCAATCGGCATATACGGCACGCCTGGAGTATCTTCGGCTCGACCGGGAGGCGGTGTGCCAGCCGGCGCCGCAGGCGACCGATGAGGGGCGTTAAGCGACGCGTCAGAACCCGTGCCGCTGCCTTCCCTCGGGCTGAAATTGTAATCATTCTATGAACAGATAGCGTTTTGGCTCTTCTGAATGTCTCCATTATGGAGGCTTTTTTGCGCCTCCGGATTTTGAGGAAAAGGCGGGAGAGCATAGCGCAGAATTTCACGCAGGACATCGGATCGGGAGGGAAACCGAAGAAGAAAAAAACGGAGACCGGGTACGGGAAAATAGCCAATACAGCGGAGTTCATCAAAAGCCTCAGCCCCGAGCACCTGGCGGGGTACACCCGCATGGACGAGAGTCAGCGGGAGTTTTTCAAGTACCTGTCCGGGGTGCCCGACGCGGACGTGTCCAAAATCGACCTCGTCGGGAAAAAGGAGAAGTCCCCGGAGGATAGCGGCGGAACCCAGGCTTCGGCCGGACGAAACGGCAGGCAAAGCGGGACCCGGCAGGGCTGGGGCAATTCTCCCTTTTGGAATAAAAACGCCGGCTGGGAAGCGCAGACGGACGGATTCACCCACCATTCCGGCTCCTTTACATCCCCGGCGTCCGACGGCGGGACGACGGAACGGGCAGTCGACAACGCCCAAAGCCGCAGGGAAAGCAAGGCGCCGCTCCTGCCCGCGCAGGAGACGGTCTGGCAGAGAGCTCTGCGGACGATCACCGGCGGGGCAAAAAACAGCCTGGCCGGCTTCACGGACGTGAGCCGGGCTCTGTATGAGGCAGGTCAGGGCGGCAGGACGAGGGAGATGGAGGAGCTGCGGGACCAGGCTGCCCGGGAGACAGCGCAGGCGGAACAGCAGCTGGCATATCTGCTGGAGCACCCGGAGGCCGGGGACGCGGAAACGGCCCGTAATTTCGCGGACTATTGGAAAAGACAGCTGGACGCCTGCAATATGGTGCTTGACGGAAATGTGCAGCAGCGTGCCGCGCAGCAGACTGCGGCGCTGGCGGACGAGCTGCAGCATTCCTCGAAGGAGGAACTCGATCGGGCGAAGGCGGGCCTCGGATGGTTCGGAAGGGAACTGGTGGACGCCGGAGCGTCACAGGTTCAAATGGCGGGGGATGCGCTTCTGGGCGCAGCGCTGGGACCGGGCAAAGGAACGGTGCCCCTCCTGCTGCGCACCTTCGGCAGCGGGACCATGGAGGCTAGGCAGAGGGGCGGTACGACGGAGCAGCAGCTTCTTTACGGCGGCTTCCAGGCAGGCGTAGAGCTGCTGACGGAAAAGTTGTTCAGCGCGGCGCTGCCGTTCAAAGCCGCTTATGGGCGGGGAAATCCCACGCTGGAGCAAACGCTGGACGATCTGGTAGATCTCGCGGTGCGCAAATTCTCTGCAAGCCCGGCGGGGAAGCGGATCCTGGGCGCCGGACTGCAGGCCGGGAGGTCCTTCCTCACGGAGGGTCTGGAGGAATTTGTGGGGGACTGGCTGGAATGGCAGCTTCCCCGCATCTACGGTGGAGACGTTAGCAGCTTCAGTGATCAGCTTGTCAGTTCCCTGCACAGCTTCTTCTCCGGCGGCCTGGGCGGCCTGTTCGGTTCGGTGATCGATCCAGGGACGTATGGATACGGCGTGGGGACGGAAACAGATCAAGGCAACTATATGCCTGATGAGATTGGGTGGGAGAATCAATCAATAGATGCGGCACAAGTCGAAACGGTATGGCAGAGATATTTACGAGAATATGATGAGACACCGGATGAAAAAGAAGTTGCATTATCCAATAATCATGGTAGTATTATTCCGAGTGAAGTTTTTATCCGGTCATCTGCAGCTACGTCCGATTCTGTGCAGTATGATCGCCCAACTTGGCGCCAATCGGAAATCGATGTTGGGATAGAATACCCGGACTATTCTCCTCAGGTTTCTTTCTTGAACGGAGTAGAGGTTCCTTACGGAACGCCGGGAAGTGTTCGGCCGGATTTTTACAAGCCGGGATACAGTATTGAGGTGAAGAACTATAATATATCTACGGATAAAGGGCGAAGCAGCCTTATCAGTAATGTCCTGACACACTTTGAAAAGCGAGAAACAAATCTTCCTGCAAGCACACGCCAGGCGGTGATAATTGATCTGCGGGGACAAAAGATTCCCTATGACGAATTGGCGCGGTTTTATTTGCAACTGCAATCTGTGTTGACCGACCGAATGGACTTCCTCTTCTTTGTTGATTAGTTGATTAAAGGAGCGATGTATTGTGTCTGTTGTGCTGACGGTAAAGGTTTTCGGCTTTCCCATCGGAACGGGAGATTTCTTTTTTTCCTTCTTCTCCACGGTCGCCGTGCGGCTTGAAAAGGAACAATGGGGAAGCCGTTTCCCGGTGATCATGAAGGAGCTGTACCGGGGCTCCATTCCAGCGGAGCATCTGCGTCAGGCTGAGAAGGAATTGTCCCAGATCAGGAGCGAGCTCAAGCGATTCCCGAGATCCGAGGTCGTGTGGGATTATGAGGATCGGAGCAAACAGCCTCCCTGGGGAGACAACGTGAGCGAGACGATTCGGGATCTGTCCGACTATTTCGTAACGAGCGACGGGAAAAACCTGCTGGCGGTGATGCGGCGGGCGATTGGCGCTGGGCGGGCATTGAAAGCGCCCGTCGTTGTGGAGTCGCTTTGACCGCATCCTGACGAGGGGTGCTGCCGCTGGTCTGGCTTTCTTTTCTGGTCGTTCTTTCCGAGCTGCTGCCGGTGCTGTTGATGCCTCTCGGGGAAATCCTGATCTTCAGCTATGCGGGAACGCCCGAGTTCCCGCTTGCACTGGTCGCGGGCCTTATTATCATCCTGTATCCCTGCTTACAGCGGCGGCTGCCGGAGCGGCGGCAGCGGCGGGAGCGTCCGGAGCTGATCCGGATCCTGGATAATGCGGTTTCTCACCGGGCTGCGCTATGAATGGGACCGCGCAGCAGACAAAGACACCGGCCCGCCCTTTTCGGGGCGAGCCGGCGCTTTTTTCATTCAGGTCCTCAGATCCTGGCGCAGATGAAGGCGCAGACGGCGTCCTTGATCTCCGGGTCCTCTCCGAAGATACCGTTGTTGTTGCACAGCAGCAGGCTCTTCACGCCCTTGCGGGTGAGCGCCTCGAAGAAGCGGAGGCTCTGCCCCATGGGCACCTGGATGCCGCAGTCGAAGATGCCGTGCACCAGGGCGGTGGGGGCGCTGCGCTCCGTCACGTGGTAGACGGGGCTGGCGTCCTTCGCCTTCCGGATCAGCGCCTGGTATTTGGGATCGCTGTCGAAAAGGTGGGCCTTCACGTCCCCCATGCCCCTGCCCGGTCCCGCGTAGTCCAGCATGGAGGCCAGGGGGGCGAAGGGCCCGTCGCCGTTACTGACCTTCTCCGGCTGGTTGGGCCAGACCCTGCCGATATCGTCCGCGAAGGTGAAGAAGTCCGTGGGGGCGAAATAAGCAGCTGCGGCTTTCACCGAGCTGTCGTACTCCCGGTTGCCGCCGATCTCCCCCTCGAAGGCGGGATCCCCGTTGGCGGCGGCGATCATGGCCGTGAGCTGGCCTCCCATGGAGCCGCCCAGCACCGCGAAGCGCTCCCGATCCAGGCAGAGCTCGTCGGCGTGGGCCTTGAGATAGCGTACGCAGCCCTTGGCGTCGTCGTCGCTGGCGGGCCAGGCGGAGGGGGGCTCCAGCCGGTAATCCACCGTGGCCACGGCGACGCCCTTCTTCAGAAACAGAGCGTCGATGGAATCCCAGTCGTCGGGGCTGCCGCCGAAGCCGTGGATGTTCACCAGGCAGGGCCACTTCTTCGTCCGGTCCGCGCCGCCGTCGGGCAGGGCTACGTTCACCAGCAGGTCCAGGGTGTTCACGCTCTGGGGGTTCATCTGCCCCGGGATCTCCTTCGGCACCGGTACCGCAGCCACCCAGAGGTGGCGGAAGGTGGGCGTCAGCCCAGGCCGACGGAAGAAGCCCGTGTTCGGCTTTTTGATCACGGGAGAGGTCTCCCCCAGCAGGCCGGTGTCCGGGAGCTTCCCGACGCCCTCGAAATCCAGCTCGGGGACGGACAGGCGCATGGTATCCCCGTCCTTCCGGCGGACGGCGGTGAAGGCGTCGGTGACGAAGAGCACCTCGTTCCCCCGGGGATAGACCTGGCGGCAGTCGTATTTCTGCCAGAGGCGGCCGGGCTTCTCCACGTACACCGCCCGCTTGAAGGCGTAGACGTTCATTTCCTGCCCCCGGCACTTCCCGGCAAAGCGGGTGACGGAAGGGGCGATCACCGGGAGCCGGAGCAGGGAGGCGGCGGAGCCGCCGGTGTAGACTGTCACGGTAGGCATCTCCTCCGGGAAGCCTTCCGGCGGGGTGAAGCCATTCCCGGCGAAGGACAGGGAGATCCGCAGCCGGGAACCCGCGCCCACGATGCGGCTCAGAGCCTCCAGGTTGAAGGCCAGCAGGTTGGGCTTTCCGGGCTCCAGGGGCCGGGCGTCGGACGCATAGCTCCGATGGTAGGGGATGCCGAGGGGGTCCCGCACCGTGCCCCGTCCCAGAGCCCGATGGCTGGCCCGAGCCGCGCCTTCGGTGAGGAAGCGGCTGCGCCCGTCGGGCAGCACCTCCTCCAGGGCGGCGACGACGTTGGTATCCGAATGGGTGGAGCTGAGCCAGAGCTCGAGCACCGGCACGCCGGTGAGCTCCAGAGGCTTCTCCAGGGGCTGGGAATCGAAGAGCAGGCACTTGGCGTCGTTTTCGTTCATGTCCCCGTCGATGCGCCGGTTCAGGCGGCCGAAGCCGGGGAAAAGATTGGCGTCCTCCCGGGTGAGGAAGTCCACCCTGCCCGCCTCGTCGGCCCCCTCGGCCATGCCCCCGGCGGGTGTGAACTTCAGCTCCGGCTGGGTCTGCCCGTCCAGGGGGAAGTCCGCGGCATAGCGCCACTCCTCCCCCGCGGGCGCGCCTGCGGTGTAGTAGTATACGGGGGGTTCCTCTGCGGAGCCGTTATCCAGGCCCTTCAGCACCCGATCGAAGAAGCGCAGGTGCTCCCCCACCCAGTCGAAGGAGCCGTTCGGCAGATCGCTGCCGCCGCCGTAGACCTCACAGTGCCGCCAGGGGCCGAGAAGCAGCCTTCCGCCCCAGCTTTTGAAGGCCAGGATCTGGCCGGTGCAGCCGGGGTCGAACCAGGCCCCGCTGCCATAGACCTCCGCCCTGCCGTAGCGCACCGCGTCCATCCGGCACCAGACGGGGATCTCGTCGTTGGGGGCGTAGCCGATCTTGGGGTTCACCGAATCCCGGAACATATTGGGCTCGTGCTGCTCCAGGAAGCCCAGGTTCAGCCGGTGCTGCTTCGCCGCCGCGGCGGCCCGGGGATAATCCGGGGCGGGATCGTCGTCCACCGGGTCGCCCATGCGTTCGTCCCCGCCGGGACCCCGGGGCATGCGGGGGAGGGCGGAGGCCCCGTTGGGGAAATTCTGATAATACATGTCCACGTGGCAGTCCCCCGGTACGGCGGCGAAGAGCCGCTCCGGCTGTTCCGCCAGGGTGATATGCTGGATGTGGCCCTTGTTGGAGCCGCCGAACATCCCCGCCCGGCCGTTGCACCAGCTTTCGGCGGCGATGGCGTCGATGAGGGCCTTCATGTCCCGGGCGTCCTTCCGGGAGAAAAAGCCCTCGCTGACGCCGAAGCTGGCCCCGTGGCCCCGGGGCTCCACGAGGCATATGGCGTAGCCCGCCGCCAGGAAGCGCTCCAGGGCCTGCTTCTGGCCCTCGAAGCTCCGGCGGCGGTCCTCATAGCCCACGTTGAAGAGCACGGGGACCTTCTCCGCCGTCTCCGGAAGGTACAGATCGACGGCGAGTAGCGTGCCGTCGCAGCCGGGATAGTATTTCGATATGCGCCGGTATTCCATAGGATCTGACTTCCTTTCGTGTTTTTGTTTTGCGGTCATTATACCAGCATTGCCCGGGAAATGCCAGCCCGGAGCCCGGCCGGCGGACCGTCCGGAAAGGCCGGACGCGGCCGCAGCTTGCGGGAGTCGAAGAAGCCGCTCAGCGTGTCGACAAAGTGTCGACACGCTGAGCGGCGCCTTCCCTTCGGGGAAGGCGCCGCTGCGGTATTCTTCCGGTTTCCCGCTGCCCGGGAAGCCGCCCCGGCCGGGGAAACCGCCGCCGGGTCTGCCTCCGGGGCCCCGGAAGCCGCCCTCGGGAGGCTTGAAGCCCTCCGGCATCTTGAAGCCCGCGGGGGGCCGGAAGCCGCCGGGGAAGCCGGACGGCGCCGACTGCGCCGCTTCCTCTTCCTCCATTTTGCTGGCCTCCACATAGCGCTTGGCCTGGGTGGAGAAGAGCCGGGCGTATTCCCCGTTGGCCGCCATGAGGGTGCGGGGGTCGCCG
>JAEEGK010028248.1_pt1 | contig 11271 bp, 1 predicted proteins | sample 8958771 | NCBI WGS metagenome assembly JAEEGK01 (sample SAMN16246547, study PRJNA631951) | gut metagenome | biome: gut microbiome; feature: rumen; material: SC-attached | host: Bos | place: Iran: Karaj | collected 2018-10 | reverse complement strand
GTACAAACGTATCCTATATTTTTTCTAAAAATAATTTCAAAAATTCCATTTTCTGAAATAGCATTAAATCTTTTTTCAGCAAAAACATTTTTATCTAATTTTTTAGTATATATATCAATTATTTCTCTTATATTTTCTGTTGATTTTCTAATATCTCTTAATAAATTCTGTAATTCTTCTTTATCATATTTTTCAGAAATAAAAGTTGAAAATTCTTTTAAAAGATTCTCATTATTTACTAATTCAACTAATTTATCTTTTACAACAATTATATTTGCTAATTGCTTAATATCAGTATTAGTAATAATTAAACTTTGTGATGGATCAATTAATTCTTGAAGACTATTTATATCTTCTTCTTTTTTATCTTTAATAAAAATCATAAGTTGTTCTTTTGTAAATAATTCGTTTAAAATATTTTCATAATCTTGTTTTTGATTTAATAAATTAATATCCCATTTTGAAAGTATATTCTTCATTTCTTCATAATTATTTAATAAATTATTTCCAGATAGTATATTTCTTAATTTATCACAATCTTGATTAAAAGTATCATGAAGTCCTAATATTTTAATAAATTTTTCAAAAGTTTTCATTAGATTTTTTAATTCAATTTTCCTATGAAATAAATATATTTTTTCAATGATATCATTATTTATTGATTCATATAATAATTTTTTTTCTTCTTCATTATTTGTTTCCAATTCACAAATATATTCTAAATTTTTTTTTAAATCATCATAAGAATTATATGCCTTAGATATAATATCTAAAATTTCCTCATGTACTTCAGGTATTATTTTATTATTTTTTATTATATTAAAAAATTTATTATAAGTTATAATTGTCTCAGAAAGTGAATTATCACTATTATTTAATCTTCTTTCAAATTTATGAAAAATTTCCATAAATATTTTTGAATTTTTAAATTTTAATACTTTTTCACTTAAAGATATTAAAATTTTAAAAGTTGGTGCTTGTGATTCTATTTCTTTAAATTCATTAATATTGGCTTTTGATATTCTTTTATTTAAATCTTGATATTCATATATTCTTTTATCTTTAAAAAAAAATGTATTGAGATATTCATTAATATTTTCAATATTTTTTTTAATTATTAATGATTTATTTATAAAATCAATTAATTGTTCTATTCGCATTTTTAGATTATTATCATCTTCTTCAAAATATATTAGTTTTAATCTTGAAAATAATTCATCTTTAGTTAATTTTAAAATTTTCTTTGTCAATTCAATATTTATTTTATATGTTTCAATTTTTGTTTTAATTTGATTAATAACATCTAAAATCTTTTTTATATTACCTTCATCATTTACCAAATCATTTTTTTTAAAACCACCATTATCAATAAATTGCTTTAAAATAATTAAAGATTTTTTTTCTTCTTTATCAAAAAAATCAGCTTCTTTAAGGTTTGCAATTACATCTATTCCTCTTTCATTATTAAAATAAATTAAATAATTTGAATAATGTTGATTTTTTAATTGCTTTCGTATAAATTCCAGTTGATTATTTTTTAAACCATTTTCAAATAAATAATCTAAAATATATTTTATTATTTTTTCATCTGTAAATATTTCATTGTTTAATAATGAAATATATATTTCTAAAGCAATATTATAAGAAAGATTTTTTTGTATTGTTTCTATTAATTCCTTTAATGCATTAATTTCAAAATTTTCTGAAATAAGATGTTTTAATATATTAATTAACGATTGTAAATCTGTATTTTTATAATTAGAAATATTAGAAATTAAATAATCTTTTATAATATTTATTGAATTCATATATTCATTAATTTCTTGTTGATTATTCTTATCATAACTTAAATCAAGTAATTTAATAGATTTTTCCAAAATTTTAAAATCATTTTCAGATACTAAGTAAATTTGGAAATTCAACAAATAATTATTATTTTCAAATAATTTTTTTAGTTTTATTTGTTTAAATTTATTTATAAAATTATCATCAAGATTTTTTAAATCAAGACATTGGGATAATGAAAAAGTCATTTTTCCTTTTATTAAATCAATATTTTTAACTAAATAATTTTGAATATAAGTATATATATCATTGTTACAATATTTTAATTCTTTAATTAGATTTTTAAAACATTCATTTATAGCAATATCTAATTCTTTTGATTCTGGAATAATATTTTTTAAATTAATTAAATTTTTTATATTATTTGATTTTTTAAATTCTTCTATATAATTTAACCAAATTTGATTGTTAATTTTAAAATTATTAAATTTTGATATAATTTTTTTATAATTTATATTAATGTCTGTTAAAACATCTTCATTTAATACTAAATATTCTTTTTGAGAAAATTGGAAATTATTATTCAAAATATCAATATTATTTGAAAGTAATTTTAAATAATTTGAGAAATAATTACATATATTTATTTTATTTTCTAACTTTTCTTGCTTAAATATTTCATTTAAATATATTTGTTCAATTATTTTATTCTGGGTGATGATATCTTGAATTTCATTGATAAATTTTTTGTTTTGTTTTACAAAATTATTAAATTTTTCACGATCATAAAGAATATATAAATATATCATTACTTTTAATTCTAGTTTTTCATTATTATTTTTTTTAAAATCATAAGTTTTACCATTATTTATAATATCAATATATTTATGCTTTTTATCTATAATATCATCTAAATCCATTTTATCAAATTTTAAAGATATATTTTTATATAATATTTTTTTCTTTTCTTCATTATTTTTATAATATGTTAAAGCATCAAGAAATATATTAAAATTGATAAATTTTTTTGATAGTATATATAAAGCAATTTGTTCATAAAAAAATTGTTTTATTTGAAGTGAATCATCATTTTCAAATAATTTTTTATAACATTTATATAAATCAAATTCTGAAAGAGATATTATCTCATAATAAAATAATTTTAAATCAAAAAGAAAATGTAAATTATTTTTCAAAGTATATATTTTTTGTCCAGGTAATATTGTAAATTTTTTGATATCTGGATGTGTTTTAAAGTAATATATTCTTGTTGTTATTTTTTCATCTTTTTCAATTTCTATATATGACACATTCATTACTTCTCTTCTTTCTTCATTCCAAAAAAAATTTATTTTTTCAATATCAAATGTATTTTTGAATTTAATAGCAAAATATATTAATTCTGATGGATTATCATCAATTTTCATTTAATATATTAATTTAGATATTAATATTTAATATATTAATTTTATTAATTTTTTTCTAAAAAAATTCAATCAATTTATTAAATCATTAATATCAATTTTTTTATTATAATTAATTAATATTTCCATTATATATAAAAATATAAAAAAATAAATATATTTCCTAAATAAAAAAATTAATTTAGAACAACATAAAAAAAATTAATAAAAAAAATGCAAATAATTTAATTTAATAATAAAAATTAATTACTTTAAAAAACTTAATCATTATTTCCATATAAATGATTTAAAATTTCATTATTATTAACTTGTACATTACCACTTTGAGGAATATGTCCAGTTCCTCCAATTTGAGAACCACATTCAGGACATCTACTATTTTGCATTGGTTGTCCACAATCTCCAATAACATAAAAATGACCATTTGGACATTTATACCAAGTTGTTCCTAAACTTTGTAAAATTTTTTGTGCATCAAATTTAGAAATTATACGAAATTCTTTTAATTCTTCATTTGTACAATGAAAATTATTATGTTCCATTCTTATAATTAAATTTCTTCCTCCAAACATAAGCATTGATGTAATTTGAGAATTTTCTTCAATTTGAATGAAACATAATAAATTTTTTAATTTATTTTGAAAATCTTCAAAGAAAAAATTATTAAATGATTTATATCCCATAAAATATTCTTTTATTATATTATAATTCCAAAGATATTGTTTTTCAATTAAACTTAATTCTTTATCTTCTCTAACTTTAGTCATTATTTTTTTTTGGTAATATTCTATTGCAACGAAAATTTGTAATTGAGTTAATATATTATAAGTTGTTATTAATTTTGCTTGGACAATATCAGGATTAAAGGAAGAACAAATTCTATTGCAATCTTCTAATAATAAATTTAAACCAATATAAATTTTATTTAAACATTCAATATTTCCTATTAGAATTTCATTTTTTACTTTTTGAATTATTTGTTTACTTTTCCTTAAATATTCATCACTTCCATTTCTATCCATTAATATTTTTTTAACTTTTTGAATATCAATCAACCTTTTTTTAATAACATCCTGATATCTTGGTTCATTAATTAATATACTTTTACATTTTGGACATAATGGCATATTTATACTTTTATCATCATCCATATATTTATCCATATCTCTAACTTCAATACAATGACCACATTTTGTTTTATAAAAAATAGCATCATCTTCATCTTCATTCCCAAAGAAAATAACAAAATTCTCATCATCAGGATTACAAATTTTACATATTTCAGGACATAATTGACCACAAAGCCCCATACATTGATGACCACATTCCATTATTTCATCACATCTTTCATTACATCTTTTAATATTACATAATTCATAACAATATTTATCACATTTTTTAGTATGTTCACAACCTAATACACAGTTTTCTTTGCAATCAATGCATTTTTCACAACATATTAAATTACAATAACCATGGTAACAAATATTAGGACAAGGTTCCTTACATAAACATTCCTGTGAACATGTTTGTTTACATCTATGACCGCATATTAATCCTTTATCACATATTGTTGAACATGGAATATGCAAAGTTCCTTTAAGACATTTACCACATGTACCTGTACAATTATGTCCACATTTTAAAAGAGCATTACATGGTTCTTTACAACGACATTGATATAAAGGAAGATAACATTCAAATTTGTTGGTATGACCACATAATAATTTTTTTTCAACTTCTTCATAACATGGAGCAATATCACAATCTTCATAACATAAAGATTTACATTTATGACCACATTTTTTTAATCTGTTACATTTTTCTTTACATAATATTGTATCTTCCCTTAAATAACATTCATATAATCCTGTATGACCACAAGGTAATCTTTTCGGTACTTTAGTTAAACAATTACCACAATCTTGATAACATAATTTTGAACATTTATGACCACATGGAAATATTTTTGTACATTCTTTCTTACATTTTATGTCTTTGTGACTATAAGGATGACATAATAATTCACATGTATGACCACAATTAAGTCTTTCTCCACATTTCTTTTGACATCCTCCTTCAGGAATTTTTGAAAAATCTGTTAAATTAGATATTATTGTTTTTGTTTTATGTTTCTGACATGTTAATGTTAATTTATTTGATATTATTCCTTTTTTCTCTGCTAAATCTTTTATTTTCTTCCAAATATCTTTCATACGAAAATCTGAATTTGATTTATTTTCAATTTGATTTTCTTTTTCTCCATTAATTAAACAATCTATGTTTCCTATTATGAAAAATCCTAATCTTGCTCTTGAAAATGATACACAAACTCTATTGAAATTTTGAAGAAATCCTATTTTATTTTTTGAATTACTTCTAACCAAACTTAATAAAATAATATCATTTTCTTCACCTTGATAATTATCAACTGATGAAATTCTAATACCTTCTATTTTTTCTTTTTTACATTCAGATCTTAATAATAAAACTTGGCCAACATAAAAAGTCAAAATAGTAATTTGTGAAACATCATAACCTTGTAAAATAAAATATTTACATAATTTAATAAGATATTCAGCTTCAAATTTATTTTTTTTACTTGATAAATTAATATCTTCTTCCTCAGGACGAGTATGAGTTATAATAAACATATCATTATCAATACCTTTAATAATTTCTTTATTATTAACATCTTTATAATCTTTATAATTAGAATCATTATAAATTAATCTTACAAAATCAGCAAAAATACTTTTCATTCTTCTTTGATATTTCAAAGTAGCATATTGTATTTTATTATTAATTAACCTTTCAAATAAACTAACATCAAAATTATATTTTTTAGCTAAACCATAATTATAAGGTTTAGGTCTTAATTGTTGATGATCTCCAATCATTATTAAATGTTTAGTATTTTTAGTTAATAATGATGCAATATGAGGTTCTAAAACTTCAGCAGCTTCTTCAATTATTACAACTTCAAAATTATTTTGTTCTAAAATTGTAGAATATTTTGCACAACCTGTTGTTGTCATTGCTATAATTTTATTTTGTCTTATTATATTTGAATCTGCCATTAATTCCATTGCATATTTTTGATTTAATTTCTGTTCATATTCTTCTATTTTTCTAAAATCGAAAAAATTATCTTTTGATAAAATTTTATCTTTCATATAATCTACTATTAAATTTCTTATTTGAGGTCCGATTTGCCATAAATTATTATTTTGAATTATATTTAATATTTGATCTTGAGTTATTTTATTTCTTAAATCTAATTTTTCTTCTATGAAATTATCATTATTCATTCCAAAACCATTATCCATAATATTATCAAATTCATATTCTAATCTTTCTAAATTTTCCTCAATTATATCTTCATCATCTTCACTTTCATCATAATTTTCATTATTATTTTGATTACCATTATCATTATTTACATTATTATTATTATTATTATTATTTAAATTTTGAAGATTTTCCCTTTGATCTTGATTTCTTAAATATACAAAAGTATTTTTAATTTTACAAAAAAGATCAAAAAGTTGAGATTCACTTTCATCAATATTAAAAATTTTATAAATTTCTAATATTGATATACAATTACACCAACATTTAAATAATTGTTTTTCATGGTAATTTTTAATTCTGTTTTCATTAATTAATAAATAAAAATCATCAATAATTTTATTAACAAGATTAGGGAAATATTCTATAGCATCATCATAATTAATTCCTTTTCTTTCATCTAAATAATCTAAATATTCTCTTAATTCAATACATAAGTCTTCTATAGCTCTATTAATTTTCATACAATTTTTCCTACCACCTCTGAAATTTTTAATAGCAAATTGTTTAACATTTTCATTATTACATCTACCACCAATTCTAATAATTTTTCTTGTATAATTCATTATATGTTCAATAAATTGATCTAAAGCATGATTAGTATAACAAACAATTAAAATTGGACTTGAAATATTTTGAAGTAAAATACTTGTTAAAATACCTCCTACATATGTTTTTCCTGTTCCTGGTGGACCTTGAATTAAAGCAATTTCATTATTTAATGATAAATTAATTGCATCTAATTGAGAATCATCTAAAATACTAGTTATTGATAATGGTAAAGATTTTAGCTCAAAAATATCTTCATAATATTGAATATATTTATTTTTTGTTAAATAATATGCTTTTATATCTTTGAAATTAGCATCTATTATTTCATTTTTAAAAGGAAGATCTTTTGTATTTATTTGTTTTAATCTTTTTAATATATGAATATATGATTCAAAATATGCTTTTGATTCAAATATATTTAAATTTTGATTTCTTGCATTAATTATGAATTTAAATGATTTTTTAGTTGGATTTATTAATTTTGCTAAAATTCTATATTTTGGTGGTGTTGGTAATTTACTCATTTGTTTATTCATGTTTGAATTTCTATATGTAAGATATGGATTATGAAATACAGTAATTAAGAGAAAATCATTCCAATTTTCATCAGTTAAAACTAATAAACTTCCATAAATCATTCTTTTAGTAAATTTTATTATTTTTGTAGCTTGGAATTCAATTGTTAAAATGATTCCATCATTTGTTGCTTCAATTCCTGGAATAGATGCATTAAAATAAAAATAAATATCTTTATATTTTTTTTCTACATATTTTGGATCTATAACTAAATTATCATTATATAAATCATAAATTGTATATTTTAAATCTCTATAACAATCTTCATAAGTAAGATAAAAGAGAGTATTAAAATATCTTTCATAACTTTTATATGATCCTTTAATTAAATGTTTTGCTATTCTTTTCTCATTTTCATTTAATAATTCTTCTTTTGATATTTCTACTTCTTGATTTTGATAATCAATAGGGTATTTATCTAATTCATCCTCTTTTTTTATTTTTATATCTAAGTTTTTAAATTTGTTTACTAAATTATTTTCATCTTTTTTTTTCTTCATTATATCATTATAATTATCTATTATCTTCCATGAAATATCATTAAATTGAATAAACTCATCATCATTTACTAAATCTTCTCCAGCATTTTCACATTTTCTTATTAATTCTGTGACTAATTCTCCTAATGTCCATAATTCTAATTTTTTATATTTATCTGTAAATCTTTCCATTATTCTTTTATAAAATGTTAAGTAATCATTTACAAAAATAAGATAATGTTTATCTACATCTTTTTTTGACAAATAAGTTTTAACTTGATTATTAAAAAAGGATGTATTATCAATTAAATTAGAAATAATTTGATATGAAGTTTCAGAATTATCTTCTGACATTTTTCTCAATATATTCATAAACATTGAAGTCATCATTATTTTAAATTCAGTTCCATTAATTAAACTTTCATAATTAGGAAAACTCATTAAATATTCATAAACTTTACTTAATTCTCCATAATATAATTCTTTCATTTTATCATAAGAAATAAAAGGATTTCTTCTCCTTCTATTTTGAATATTACCAATTCCACTATTATCATTATTATTTCTATTATCTCTTCTATTCATACTATCATTTATTATATTATATTCTCTATTATTATCTCTTTCATTAAAATCAAAAATATCATTTCTTCTATTAAATCCTCTATTATCATTTTCTCTTTCATAAAAGTCATCATTCCTTCTATTATTATCTCTATCATCTCTATCATTTCTCCTATTTCCTCCTCTATTAAAACCTCTATTTCTTCCTCTGCTAAAATCTCTTCCTCTATTTCCACCTCTATTAAAATTTCTTCCTCTATTTCCTCCTCTGTTAAAACCTCTATTTCTTCCTCTATTAAAACCTCTAAAATTTCTATTATTTCCTCTAAAATTAGTATTATCATTTTCATCATCATCTATATTATCATTTGGAAGAAAATCAAAATCATTATTTTGTCTATTATTACCTCTAATCATACTTATATTACCAAAAATATTTTGATGATTATTATTGAGTATTGTATTATTTTGATTTAACATGGTATTATTTAAATTAAAATCATCATCATCTTGTTCCATAAATTGATCTAATAATGATTCTACATCATTTTCTCTTCCCATATTTACATTATTATTTCTATTTCCTAATATCCTATTTCCTCTTCCTCTCATTTTATATATAATAAATAACTCAAATAAATAGAAATAAAAAATAAGATAAATTATAAAAATTTTTAAATATTATCCAAATATTTTTATATTTTTATGGAATATTAAAATTCAAATTATTTTTTAATGGTTATAAATTATAGATTTATAAATTTGTTTATATTTAAATTTTTTACTTATATTATAATAAGATATTAAAATTTATTATAATATATAACATTTTTTTATTTAATTATTTTTATCAAAAATATATAAATTAAAAAATATATAGTTAATTTTTAATCTAAAAAAATAAATAATTAATTATATTATTTGAAAAATAAATATTTTATATAATTAAATTATTAAGAAACAAAATTTTTTAAAAAGAAAACAAATTTGTCAATAATTTATTTTTTTTCAATATATAACATTAATAAATTTATTTTAAATATATGATAAAAAATCTAAAAATTTCAAATAATAATATTTAATAAAACTTTATTAATCAATCATAAAAAAAATGAAAAAAAAGATAAAAAAAATAAAAATATATTCTTAACTATCATAAATAGGATCATCATCTTGTTCATTACAAACACCAGGAGTGACAATAAAATCAACATTATTCCTATTAAAACTAAGAGTTTTAGGTTGATTTCTAGGATGATAATAAGCAGGTCCTGGAACTTTAAATTCATATTCACTTTTCTTCCATCTAGGAGATGATAATTCAAATAAATCTGGTTTTTGTGGTTTATGTAAAATTTTATGAATATATTCCATTCCTTGATCATTAGATAAACCTCCATTTGCCATAACATAATTATCATTTGAACTATCAGTTCTTTTAATATTATCTTTCATAAAAGTTTTATTTCTTAATTTATATAAATCTTTTTTTGTTATTGCAAATGGATTATTAATTCCTGCTTTTATACTTTGTAAAAAATCAAAATCTGCATTTTGTTGTAAAGTATTATAAATTTTACCTTTTTTATCCATTAATTTAAATTTAGCATCTTCAGGATTTTGTTTAGTTTTAATATCATATTTTTCTAACATATCAACTTTTTTTTTATGTGGTTCTTTAAAGAAATATGATTGAGTTTGAGGTTTATTTTTTTCATTAATATCAATATAATATTCATCTTTATAATATTTACCAGGACCAGGAAAATTAACTTCTTTCATTTTAAAAAATTTAGGAACAGTACTTTTAAAAACAGAATCTTCTTTTTTTTCTTTATTATTTTTCCAAATAGCATCAAAAGTATTCATAATAGGATTATAACTTCCAGGACCAGGAAAATCTTTTTTAACTTTTAAACTTTGAGTTTTTTTATTATTATATAAACTTTTAGCTAATAATTTTTTATTAATATCATGTACAATAGTTTTAACATCTTGTGGTTGATATTGTCCAGGTCCAGGAGCATATTTACTATAATATAAATTAGAATCATTAAATCTTTCACTTTGTGAAATAAAACCATTACCAAAACCTTTACTTGAATAAAATGAAGTATTTGTTCTTGTAAAATCTAAATCTTGACTTACATTATATGATCCTGGACCTGGATTGTTTTTTTCACTATGCATTTTTGGAAAAAATCTTTCTGTTTGTGTTGAAAATCCTATTTTTGACATTCCTTTTTTATCCTCTACTAATGTCTTTTCTATTTGACGAGGAATACTTCCTAAATTTTCCTTGTTGTATGCTGTCCAGTTTGGACCACGGAATAATTTACCTTTTGGTGTTGTTTTACGAAATAAATTCTCATTTATGTCGTTTAAATTTTCTAAGGTTACTATGTTGGAATTTACTGATATATTTGATTTGGAGCGTTTCAGCTCAGACATTTTTTTTTTTTTTTTTTTTTTTTTTAAAGGTTTATTTTTTTTTTTTTTTTTATTTTTTTTTGGTTTTTTTTTTTTTATTTTTTTTTTTC
>JAEEGK010028247.1_pt1 | contig 11271 bp, 8 predicted proteins | sample 8958771 | NCBI WGS metagenome assembly JAEEGK01 (sample SAMN16246547, study PRJNA631951) | gut metagenome | biome: gut microbiome; feature: rumen; material: SC-attached | host: Bos | place: Iran: Karaj | collected 2018-10 | reverse complement strand
GACAAACCTCAATCAAAATATATAGATTTACCAGAAAAAAGAAAATTAGCATTCTATCTAATTAGCAATGATTATAATGTATTTAAAAGACATCTTTCTGAAGTTCAACAATTAAATGACGAAGAATTTAATGAATTATTTGAAGGAAATACAGATTATAAAACATTTAGTGTCCAAAATCCAAAAGATTTTGGTCAATTAGTAGCAAAATTTGAAGATAATAAAGATTTAACCATTCAATGGTATAAAGAAGAAAAATATTATGAATCTATATTACAAATATGGATACCGAATATTCTTCAAAAATTAAAAGAGCTAAACAATGAAAATGAAAGAAACGAAATATTAATAAAATATAACATAGATACTTCAGAATGGGATGAAAAATTTCGAAAATATTTTATTTCAAGAATTAATCAATCTCCTATTAAAAAATATTCAGAAAGAATGAAATATTATATTAAAGAAAATTATGGAGATTTTGATGAATTAATTAAAAGTGTTGATAAATGTAAATCAAATGTAGAAAAAAGTGAAGAAACAATTTGTAAAAAAACATTAAAAGCAAATGTTGATTCAACCATAGATAAAATGATTAATCAATTTATTCCTAATTTTATATCAAATATGAAAGAAGGATATAATAAATTTAAAAAAGAAAAAAAAAAAAAAACAAGAAGATATTGCTACCGAAAAACTAAAATCATATAAAGAAAAAGAATTTAACAAATATAATAAAGATTCAAAGGATTTTGATATTTTTGATTCTGAAGAAAGTAATGAAGAAAGTAGTGATGAAAAATCAAATGATTTTCTTGATGGATTAAGTGAAAAAAATAAAGCATTATTAGCAAGTGAAGTTAAAAAAATGTATGAAAATGAAAATAAAAATTCAGAAAATAATGATGGAAAAGAAATGGAAAAATTAAAAGAATTAGGGAAAAAATTTAATGATGAAGGAGAAAACTTTTGTAAAATAGGAACAAAGGATCAAATAGATATGGCATTTAAAAATGATATGATTAAAAATTCAATTTTAGGTTTAAGTATAACAAATTGTTGTTATAGTTATTTACATTTAGGAAAAACATTGATTGAATATAATACAAATTTAAAAGAATTTGATTCAAAATATAAAGAAATAAAAAAAAATTTTGAAAAACATAAAAATGAAATTGCATTAATTTCAGAAGATATAGATAAAGCAATAGAACAAATAATAAATGCAGGAAAAAATTTTCAAAAGGATTTAGAAGATGTTGAACAATTAATTAAAGATATTGAAGAAAAAATAAAAGATCAAAAAATTGAATTAAATAACACTTATTTAAATTTAGGTGGTTCAATAGCTGGAACATTAATAAGTATATTTGCATCTAATTCTGTTAAAAATAATGAAGAATATAAATATTCTACTGGTGCTAATTTCGGTTCAATTGTTGGAAATATTATTGATATTCAAGTACAAAAAGAAATGATTAATCAATCTAATGAAATTCTTAAAAAAGCTAATGAATTACAAAAAGAGATTATTCAAGAAATTGATAAATTGAGAAATAAATTTTATCAATTATCTGTTCAACATTTTTCTTAGATTTTTTTTTGTTAATTTATTGTTAAAATTAAATTAATTTTTTATTTCTTTTAATTTTTTTTTATTTGAAATTCAATTTGATAATAATAATAAAAGAAGATATAATATTATAAAAATAAATAAGTTTGAAATTGAAAAAATTATATTAGGGATTAGGGATTGGGCTAAATCCCAACATTATTATAACATTTTAATAAAAATTAATTAATTATCAAATATATTTTAAAAATATTTATTTTAATATATTTATTAAAATATAAAATAATATTTTTTTTTTAATTTTATTTTTTTATTTTTAAATTAACTTATTTTTTAATTAATCAAAAAATAGTTTATTTTAGGTGAAAACAATTTTACTTATAAAAATGGAAAATAAATAAATGAATTAAATTAAAATGATAGACCAATTTGAAAGTAATTTTGAAGAAGGTGTATTTTTTGATGAGTACCAATTTGATGGTTTGAATACAGGACCTAGTGATTATCAACAAGACATGGTAGAAAATGAATGTAGAAATAATATAGCTATACAAGAATTAAATGAAGAAACCCTAATTGAAAAAAAAATAAATGAAATTGAACCAAAAACAAACAATAAAGAAAAAGAAAATTCAAATTATGAAAAAAAAATCATTGTTGAAAATGGAATAAATCAAGAGGAAATTTTATCTTTACCAAACAATAAAGAAACAGAAAATTTAAATTGTGAATCAGAAAAAGGATTGAATAAAGAAAAACAATTCACCAAACAAAAGAGAACAAGAAAAGATAAAGACAGTAATGATATTTCAAGAGGAGATAATATTTTTAAACAAGTAAAAATCCATACAATTCAATTTGTGGTTAATACAATGAATGATCTGTTAAAGGGAAAAATTAATAATTTTTACAAATTTAAAAATACAGTGGCAGAGGAAATTAAAAATAAAGTGGAAAAAAAATTTAATCTTGAAATACTTGAAATAAAAATTAAGGAAATTTTAAATTATAATAATAATACTTCAAATGAAGAAGTATTAAATCAATTTGAGGCTCTTTTTGAAAAAAACAAAAATGATAAAGATTTAATTATTATTGATCAAATGTTAAATATGAAATTCAAAGATTTAATTAAAATGTTTGGAATGTCTAATAATAGTTTCTTCGAAGAATACGGATTTTATAATGAAAGACTATTAATAAATTTGGATGACAATAAAATAAGAAATAAAAACTTAATCATAGACTTAATTCAATTTGGAGTTGATAATTATTTTAACAAGAAAAAAGGAAGAGTTTCAAAAAAAAATAATCAATCAATTAATATTTAATGTAAATATATTCTTTTAATTATTAACTATTTTTAATTTAATAATATGTGTAAAAAATGGTTTATTTAATTTTTCTAACAATTATTTTTTAAAATAGAAAATGATTGAAAGAGTTTCAATTAATTAATATTCTTTATCTTTTATTCATCATTTGAATCCATAAATCCGAATAAAATAAAAATAAAAATAAAAATTTTATAAATTTATTTTTAATCCATCATGATAGCAATTTTTATACAAAATTCTGGTTTATTCCTAAATAATTCAAAAGCTTCTTTAACTTGACTAAAAGGCATTTTATGAGTAATTAGCATATTAGTATTCAATAATTTTAATTCAATCATTTTTAACAATTGATCACAATGAACAGCATCAACACCTCCAGTTTTAAAAATTAAATTTTTCCCATACATTAAAGGTAAAGGAAAAACCTGATTACTTTCATACATTCCAACCAAACCGACAATGGCATTAGCCCTAGCAATTTTCCATGCCATTTCAAAAGTATTATCTCCACCAGCATCTTCAATAACACAATCAGCTCCTCTATTATCAGTAATATTTAATATTTCATTAACTATATTAACTTTATTAGGATTAAATAAATAATCAGCTAAATTATTTTTCTTAACAAAATCAAGACATTCATCTTTAATATCAATAGCAATTATTTTTGCTTTTCTCATTCTGCAACATAACATAGAACAAATACCAACAGGACCAGCACCGATAATAGCAACAATATCATTTTCTTTAACTTCACATAAATCACAACCAAAATAACCACTAGATAAAACATCACCTACTAATAAAGCATCAATATCATTTAAATTATTTGGAATAATATTTAATGAAGTATCACCATATGGTATTCTTACATATTCTGCTAAAGTTCCATTTATTCTACAACCTACTTCCCATCCTCCTTTCTCACAATTATTTATATATCCATGTTTACAATAGTAACATTCACCACAAAATGAAATACAATTTATGACTACATGATCATTTATCTTTACTTTTTTTATTTTTTTTCCTATTTCTATTACTATTCCTACTCCTTCATGTCCTAAAATTGTTCCTTCTTTTGCTCTTGGAACTTTTCCTTTTATTATGTGGATATCACTTGTACATAAAGAAGCTATTGTTACTTTTACTATTACATCTGTGTCGTTTTCAATTTTAGGAATTGGGGATGTTGTGAGTTCGTAATTTTCAGGAGAAATGTATTTAAAGGATTTCATTTTTATTTTTTATTATTTGTTTTTTAAAAATATTTTTTTCAGCACTTTTAATGAGATTTTTATTTTATTATAATTATAAAATTTTTGTTTAATGAAGATGGAAATATATTTAATTGCTTTTATTCTTTTTTATTCAATAAGATATTAAAGTGAAATTCAATATATTTTAATGTAATTAATTCAAAAATCAAAAATTATAATTGTAAAATCTTTGAGAAATATTTTCATTATTTTCTTTTTATTGAATTAAAAATTTAAAACTATAACTCTTTCATCTTTTGATACAATATTTGAGCCAATTAATTCCTTATTCAAAGACAAAATATTTTTCTTCACCTTCAATAATAGCTTTCATATTTGTATTTATCTAATTCTAAGAAGTAAAATGTTATTATATATAAAAGCTTATATTGAATAAAACTATAATATTCATAATATAATTAAAGAATATCAATTCTAAAAATCTTTAATTTGTATTTAAAATTTTTTTTCTAATAATAAAAAATTATAAATTAATGAATTATTATTCTTGTTTTATTATTAATTAAAAATATATAAATTTAAAAGAAAAAAGAAAACAATTCTATTATAGATTCAAACCAAATGATTTTTACTTGTTTTATAAACTTAAGTATATATTATTTTCAAATTTAAGTAGTAAAACACTTAATAATTGATAAATTAAAATAAATATTATTTCCATTATTCATTAAATAAATAAAAATAAAATTTATTTTTTACAATGAATTTTAATTTAATTTTTTTAGAATAAATAAAATACGTACTTTTAACAATGTGAAAAAAAGGAATGATTAAAGTAAAAATGTAACATTTATATTATTTATATCATCTAGATTAATTTTAGATTGAAAGATAATTTAAAAATCGAATTCTAATGTAATTAAATAATGTCTATACATTATTATTTTAATGTTAATTAAATAAAATAATAATGTTACCTAAAAAATCTATAGATAAATATGATAAAGAATTTGTTGGTTTAATGCTTGAAATTGATAAAAGAGTTGAAGACTATCCAAAAAGTCAAAAAATGAAAATAAATTCATGGGTGAGAACATTATGTTTTCCAACTAATAATATTTCATGGAAGAAAAATAGAAATTTATACACAATTTTACTTCTTGATAATATAATTAATAATAAATTGGAGAATCCTTTTAATAAATTTTGTAACGAAAATGAAGAATTACCTGTATTAAATCCTACAATAGTTAAATCTAAAATTTCATCAAAATTTCTTAAAGAAATCAGTTTTGAAATTTCAGATGATGAAATAAAAAATTATATAAATGATAATTTAAAAACAGATATAAATCAAGAAGAAAACAAAAACTATAATTATTATAATAATTATATAATATTCCCTTCTTATCAAAAAAGCCAATATAAACCATATAATTTAAACAAAAGTTTCGAATATAAATCTTATAGACCTAAAACTCCAGTCCCTAATCAATTTAATTTAAACAATAAAAATTTCAAAAGTCAACTAAAAACAAAATATAAAAATTATAGTCAATATCAAATGCCTTTTATGACACAAAGACCAAATAATAATGAATATAAAGGATTTCAAAAAAAAAGTGATATATTACTCAATAAAAATTATTTTCAATTTAATGAAAAAGTAAAAAATGATAGAGAATTTTACATTTCAAATAGATTAAGAAAAAATTATTATAATGATAGCTATAGATTATTATTAACAATTCATCAATTAAATCAGCAAAGCAAAACAAAGTCAAGAATAATTGATTCTCAACAAAAAGAAATAAATCTCCTGAGATTAAAAATAAATAATTTAGAAAAAAAAATACATAATTTATTTAAATAATATCTATTTTAAATAAAAAATATTTTTATCAAAATTTTTAATTATTTTTAAAATATTTGTATAATGTCGTTAAAAATGATGAGAATAAGCAAAGAAAAATTTTGTGAATTAAAAATAATGAGTTAAAGTGAAATATATTAAAATAAGCAAAAGAGGAAAGTGGTAAATCCGATTAGAATAAGATTTAAATTTCATTAAATCCTTATAGAAAAAGTCAAATAAATTTTCATTTACCAATCACTTTTTGTTTTTTTCTTTTTTTTGTAATGAGCAATTTTCCAAATATTAAATATAGCAATAATTCTATGAGGAATCCAAAATCTTACTTTCTTTATTTTATTTGAATTAATTATTTTCAATTAGATTTTAAAATTTTTTATGTTAAAAGAAAATAAATTATCATTTAATAAATAATAAATTATTATCTAATATAAAAAAGAATAATATTATTTTTAAATTTTCAAAAAAGAAAAAAATTTAAAAAATGATTGAAGAATTAGGACAAACAACAGTTTTAAGTGTTCGATATAAATTAGTTTTATTAGGAAATTATTCAGTAGGAAAAACAAGCATAATAAAAAGAATATTAGAAAATAAATTTAATGAGAATTATGATTCAACAATAGGAATAGATTATTATACTAAAAATATTATATATAAAGGAACAATATTTAAATGTCAAATATGGGATACTGCAGGACAAGAAAGATATAAAGCTTTAATTCCAGCTTATTTAAGAGGAGCTTCTATAATTTTTATTATTTATGATATATTGAAAGAAAGTGGTTTAAATGATGTTCAAAATTGGATTAATTTTATTAAAACTCATATTCAAATCAATCAAACTAAAGTTCTCTTAGTTGGAAATAAAATTGATGGAGAAAGAAAAATTACTACTGAAAAAGGTGCTGAATTAGCCAAAAAAGAAAATTTTTTTTTTTTTGAAACTTCTGCAAAAACAAATGAAGGTATTTTGGAAATGTTTTATAAGGGGATTTCTCTTTTAGATTTTTTTGATGATATAAGAAATGTAAATAAAGATTTAATTGATGAATTAATTACTGAAAATGAAGGAGATAGAAGTAAAATTGTTATTAGTAGTAAAGGAGAAATAAAAGAAATTAAAAATGAAAATACTGAAAATGAAAAACCTGAAATTAAAGTTATTGATAAAGAAGGAAATAAGAAAAATGAAAATTTAAAAGAAAAAAAATGTAATTGTTAAATTATATATATCTTTTTTAAAGTTTTCTACAAAAAAATAATTAATTTTTTTAAATAGATATTTTAATTTTTGATGGGTAACAAGTGAAAGGAAATTTACTAAATAATAATTTAAATTTAAAAAATAATGGGTATTATTTGCCAGAAAATTTAATAAAAATAAAACAAAACAAAAAACCTTAAGATTTATGTTTTTATATTAGATGAAGAATATATAAATAAATAAGTTGAAAGAGATGAAAAAGAGATTATATTTATATAAAAAATAGGAAGATACTTTTGTTCTATGGCATCATAGATGAAAATATTTTATTTATTATAACACCACAAATGGATATATATATTATTTTTCCATTATTAATTTATTCTTTTTTCTTTCTCTATAGTTTTTCAATTTGTTAAAAAAAAATTTATTTAATTAAATCATTTCAATTATCATTTTATTATTGTTTAAATTTCCAAAACACAATAAATCCTAATTATCCTATAAATACTATTAAAACAAATTTTTATGAATCAAAAACAATTATAGAATATGTTCTCAATGTAACTTTTAGAAAATAGTTGATACAAAAATCACTCTTTTTGTTCTTTATTTTAATTATAAATTTTATAGTGAAGGTTATGAACTTAATTCAATGACCTTGAACTAATAAATTTTTTTTAAAAAATGTATTTTAAAAGATTTTTTTTCAGTTTGTAAATATTTGAATATATTCTTTCCTAAATATTATGATATTTAAAAAAAGATAAAATATTTTTATATTTCAATTCTTTTTTTTGTGAATTACAAATAAATATTTTTTCAAAAGAAAAAATAATAATATTAAATTTAAATGGAATGCAAGAAAATATATATCAAAAAAAGCATTAAATTAAATCCAACAGAAATTTTCTCAAATATAATAAAAATTCCATCTCCTCAATTAAATACTATTCAAAAAATAAATATATTTAAAAAAAATGAAATAAATTTTCGAAATCAAAAATTAGAATCAAATATAACAGAAACCCATAAACTTGCAGAAACAATAAAAATATTAAATCCGAAAATAAAAAAAAGATGTTTATCAAGTCATGTTAATAAGAAAAATTGTAATAATGTTATGAAAAAAGAAACATTAGTTAATTTTAATAAAAGAAGAATTTCTCAATGTCCATCAACTTCAACTGTATCTACTTCTAATTTTAATGATTCAAAATCTAATGAAGAAAATGAAGATTTAATGAATGTTGAATACATTATTATAAATATTTTAAATAAAAATAAAAATCATTTAAATTATAGAGATGATTGTTTCAAATGGTTTAAAATTTTTGTTTCTGGAAAATTATTTAATTTAAATTATATTGATTCCCCAGACACTAAAATTTTATGCAAAAATCTAATTTCTTTAATGATGTTTGGAATGCTTGTAATTTATGTTTATTCTTTTCAGAAAGATTTAAGCAATTATAATTATAGTTTGTTAACTGATATTATAATATATGGACATAAAATGCATATTTTATTAAGTGAATATTATATTCAAGTTACTGGAAAAAATGATGAGGAAATAAATAAAATTCGAAAACAATCAAAAATATTATTCACAAATATTGAAACAATGCAAATTAATGATATATTAAATCAAATGAGATATTTATGTAATTATATGGCAAATTCAATAAATCAAATAATATTAAGAAATAAAACTCCACAAATTCAAGAATTATCAGATTTATTTAAAAAAATAAAATCATTATCATTTTTAGAAATATATAATTACTTTATATCAATTCCAAGATATGAAAAAAGTATGACAAAAAGTATTTCTCATTCAAATTTAAGAAACAATGTAAATACAAAAATACCTATTCCTTATTTAAAATATATTCCAAAAACAAAATTATATACTTTAATTCTTGACTTAGATGAAACTTTAATTCATTTTATTCCTCAAGGAATAGGGAATAAAGGAATAATACAATTTAGACCTGGATTATATCAATTTTTAGATAACTTATCTCCTTATTTTGAATTAATTTTATGGACTGGAGCAACTCAACAATATGCAGATCCAATAATTAATAATATTGAAAAATATAAAAAATATTTTGCTTGTAGATTATTCAGAGAATATTCTACATTCACTGATGGAATTTATATTAAAAACTTAGAAAATTTAGGAAGAGATTTATCTAAAGTTATTATTATTGATGATAAAAGTTGTTCTTTTTCAGCTCAGAAAGAAAATGGGATATTAATTAAACCTTATTTTGGTGATGAAAAACAAAATGATTATGAATTAATAGAATTAATTCCTATTTTATTAGGAATTATTAAAGATCGTAGTGGAGATGTTAGAATTGGAATAAAAAAATATCAATATGAAATACTAACCAAAATTTCGAAGAAAATAAAAGTCTCAAATCAAACATCTAATATTTTTATTGAAGTTAATCATTAATTTTATGTTGAATTTATTTTTAATAAATAATATAAATCATTCATAATTGACACTTAAATAAAAAAATATATTAAATTATAAATTATCAAAAAATATTCATATCTTTGATTAATAAATAGAATTTATTTCCTTTTTTTCTTCTATTAATTTTTTGTAAAATAAATTTTTTTCTTTTAATTTTTCATTATGTCTTTTATCCCATAATTTATTATTAGAATAAATTCTTGGAAAATGATTTAATTTTTGATTATTTATTTTATTATCTTCAAAATTTGGATTTTGTTTTGTTTTTCTTCCAATACTATTACTATTACTTTTATATTTTTCTATCGATATAAGTGGATGAGCAAAATCAAATACTCCTTTCCAAAAAGTCATTACTTGTTTAATATGAACAAATTTATCTAAAAGTCTTTTTTGAACATTCATTTCTCTTTTATTATAAGAATTTATAATTTTTTTATTAATATCTATATATAATTTTTCCTTCATAAACCTTTCCAATTTTAATGTTCTACTATTTTTTCTTTTTTTTTGACTTGGAATACTTTGAGAAACATTAATTTGATTATTTACTATTTTTGAAGAGTTATTATCATTAGAATTATTATTATTTATTATTTTATATTTATTAGAAAATTGACTTAGATTATTACTATCTAAATGTCTTTTTCTTGTTCTTAAATAGTCACTTCTTTGGGGAGAATTATTATTGTTTCTTGAAGATGATAAAGAAAAAATATCAGTTAAAAGTATCTTTTTTGGTTCTCTTTTATGATTTTTAATTAAACTTTGACTATTGTTAGTTATTAAAATATTTGAATTATTTTTACTATTTGATAGACTAGTTATTAAATATTCGTTACTGAAATCTATAGTACTTGGTGATTTAAATTTGGAAAAAAGTTTTGTTTTTTTTTTTGTTTTTTCAGCTTTATAAGTATTTGAAGATGACATATTGATAAATAATTTAGAAATTAATTGATAATAATTTAATTTATTAGTTAAAATTTACATTTAGATTTTTAAAATTAAATTTATCATTACAAATTTATAATTTATAATATTGAAATTAATTATACAATTATATTTTCATCATTTTATAATCTAAAAGATAATTTAATTATTCTTCTTGTTGATTTTGAAAAAATATGAAATTGAATGATATTTTAGGTTAATGATTTTTTGATGATATTTATGAAGATAATAATCATTCTTTTTTTCTTCTATTTTTAATTCTTGTTTTAGTATTAAGTGTAATAATTCTTTATATTTTTTATTTTTATTTTCTAAATCAAGCTTTTTACTTTTAAAAAATATTACTAATTTATTTTTCTCTTTCATATAATTAAGAAGTTAAATAATTAATAAGTTCATGTCTCAATTAGTTGGATTTAAGATGAAATCTTGTTAATTGTTTTCATAGTTTTAATTTTTTTAAAAATATTAAAATAAAAATATTAAATAAAAATATTTGTGTTTGTTAAAAAATGGAGAAAACTAATCTATTTATTTTTCTTTTTTATTTTTTTGTTTTTCATTTTTTTTTTTTTTAACAAATTCTTTAAGTTTTTCTTTATATTCTTCTTTACCT
>JAEEGK010028245.1_pt1 | contig 11272 bp, 10 predicted proteins | sample 8958771 | NCBI WGS metagenome assembly JAEEGK01 (sample SAMN16246547, study PRJNA631951) | gut metagenome | biome: gut microbiome; feature: rumen; material: SC-attached | host: Bos | place: Iran: Karaj | collected 2018-10 | reverse complement strand
CTTTTAATTCAAAACTTGGCTTTCACGCCGGTTTAGGCATGGAGTTCAATTTAGCCTCTAATTTGTATCTCGACGGCCAGCTCAACTATCTGTATGCCAACTTTGAAGAATATGGTCTCTCAGTTGACGCACATTCCCTCTATCTCCCTCTCAGGTTGAAGGCGAAAGCCCACCTTAGCGAGAATGCAAGTCTTTCTTTTTTCGCCGGTCCGGTGGCTTCTTATGGAATTTCCGGCAAGCTGGGCATCGACGGATATAAAGAAGATTTATATGACAGCAACGTGGAACGCTTTGACGTTAAGGCCGGAATTGGCTGCGGCATTGAATTCAATGATAGATTTGGCATCAATGTCAGCTACGACTGGGGACTTCTGAATCTGATTGATGAGGATACTTCCAATAAAGTAAATGTTCTGCAGGCCGGCATCAGATTGTACTTTTAATATTTTCTCTGAAACATGAATCTGGAACAACAAATCCAAGAGGCCATCAAGGAAGCGATGAAGGCCAAGGATGCTGTGGCGATGAATGCAACACGCGCAATCAAGGGAGAGATATTGCTTTTCAAGACTGCCGAGGGAGGATCAAAGGAAGTTTCTGACGGAGACATCCTCAAGATGATCCAGAAACTGGTTAAGCAGAGGAAGGAAGCTGCCGAACAGTATGTGGCTGCCGGCCGCAAGGATCTCGCAGACAATGAGATTGCCGAGGCTTCGGTCATGGAGAAATACTTGCCGGCACAGCTTTCTGCTGAAGAGGTCAAGGCAAAGATCCAGGAGATCATCGCCCAGACAGGTGCTTCTTCCATCAAAGATATGGGCAAGGTCATGGGGCTGGCCAACAAGGCTCTCGCCGGTCTTTCTGACGGGCGCACGATCTCGACCATTGTAAAACAACTACTCAATCAATAGGACATGAAACAAATCTTTAAATTTTCCGTTCTTGCGGCCGCTATATTATTGTTGGTATCGCCAATAAATCTCATGGCCCAGGACAAGACCATCAAAAGAAAAGTGGCCATAGGCCGTTTCTCAAACGAAACCCAGTATGCAAAGGGACTTTTCTATGATAAGGAAAATGATCCGATGAGGAAACAGGCTCTGGACATTCTTTCTTCGAAGCTGGCTGCAAGCGAGAAATTCATCCTCCTTGAGAGGGAAGACCTTGACGTTCTCGTAGCAGAAGCGGGTGAAGGCATGAACAAGATCGGCGCTGACTATATCATCCTCGGTTCCATTACGGAATATGGCCGCAAGGCACAGGGGCAGCAGAAGGTGTTCTCTACTACAAAGACCCAGACTGTTGAAGCCGGAGTAAGCATTCGTCTCGTAGAAGCTTCTACAGGCCTTATCATATATTCCGATGAGGCGAAAGGATATGCTGAGACAACGAGCAAGCAGACCATGGGACTTGGCGGAACGGCTGGTTTCGATGCTACGCTGAGCGACAAGGCTATTTCAGCCGCTCTCAGCCAGCTTGTCGAGAACATCATCAACAAATGTATGGACAAGCCGTGGAGATCATATATACTCTCCGTAGAAGAGGGTGTATTTGTAATCTCCGGCGGAGCCTCCCAGGGAATCTCCGTGGACGACAAGTTCTTTGTATATCAAAAGGGCAAAATAGTGAAGAATCCTCAGACTGGGATCAATATTGAGCTTCCTGGTCTGAAGATGGGCGTGGTTTCTGTCGCTTCCTTCTATGGCGATACGCCTGAGACTGAGATTTCGTTCTGCAATTATGAGGGAAAAGACCTCGACCTCGAGAATCTTGGGAAATACTACATCTCTGACAAATAACTGTTACTATGAAAAGATTAATAATCGCACTTATCAGCGCCGTCATCCTATGCAGTTGTGGCGGAACCGGCAGCTATTCCGTATCTTCAGGTAAATCAGACGAAGGCATGCTTTCATTTGTCAGTGCAGAAGCGACCAGCATCACCGTTACCATCGATTATGCATCCTCATACAACATGTCAACGGTACGTCACAAGGCGTGGAGAAAAGACCGTCAGATAAGGGAAACCGCCCAGAATACTTTGTATCTCGATCCAGGACAGCACACGATAGTCGTTGTCAAGGATGGAAAAGAAGTCTGGCACAAGAATGTTTTCATCTCCGCACAGGAGCATAAAATCATAGAGCTATGAGAAAGTTTGTGATTATCGCCGTTTCGGTATTGCTTCTTTCCTCATGCGCTACCACGAAGAATCTCTATTACTGGGGGTCTGCCATGGGCGGTACAACTGCATATGAGAAAGCGTTCTATAAAACCACGGACAAGCAATCTCCACAGAGCATCTGTGAAATGATAGCCGTATATGAGAAGCTCGTGAATACTCCGGGTGGCCTGCGCCAGGTACCGCCTCCGGGAATTTGCGCGGAATATGGATATCTCCTTCTTAAGCCGGAGACTGCCCAGATATTCAGGGACAACGCCAAGGCCTCCCAGAAGAGTCTGTTTGACACAGATGATTATGACTCATTGTTCAAGGAGAAAGGCAAGGAGCTGCTTCTCAAAGAAATAGAGCTGTATCCTGAATCCGAAACCTTCATCAAACCATTAATCCAGAAATTGTCAGAGTAAGATGAAAAGAGTAGTTACATATATTTTTCTTGCCTTAGCCGTTTGTTCCTGCGGCGCAGGCGGAGCTTTCACCCGTGAGTCGCAGTATGCAACCATGTATGAGAACATGCCTGGAACCATTCTGGTAATGCCTCCTATCAACAATACGACAAACGTGGAAGCAAAAGACTTGCTCTACACCTCTATCAGCCGCCCGCTCGCAGAGGCTGGATTCTATGTTATCTCGCCGACTCTTGCAATGGATGTCCTGAAGGCTGAAAGCGCATATGATTCCGAATTGTTCGTCGATGCTTCTCTCGAACCTTTCAAGAATTTCTTCGGCGCCGATGCGGTGATTTTCTCCCAGATTGACGAATGGGCAAAAAGAGGGTTTGGCATAGATGTCAAGATCCGTTATTTCATCAGGTCAACATCGAACGGCGAAATCATTTTCGACAGGACATGTGACCTTTACCTGGATTTGTCACAAGACTCTAATTCCAGCGGTCAGTTTGGCCTGATCGGCGCCCTTGTGGACATGGCTGCTTCGGCCATCGTCACGGCTACGACGAAACATATCGAGGCCGCAAGGATGACTAACAATTACATCTTCCAAGACATTCCTCGCGGTAAATACAGCCCGATGTTCATGAATGACAAAGGCGTACGTGCCGACAAGAAAGACATCAAGAAGACTGTAAGGAAGAAATAGTATCGTTTAAATCCATAACGTATTGACAAGGCTCTTTTCCCGACGGATTTGAGTCTTGTCTGTCTTTATGTATAGTAGGTACAAATGGAGACTAACATTAAAAAAAATTGCTAACTTTGCGGTCCAATTCACTAAGAAGCCTATGTTATCACACGGACCGCTAATTTCAGTCATTCTATGCGTGTACAACGTCGAGCCTTACATCAGACGCTGCGCAAGGTCGGTATTCGGACAGACCTATCCGAATATTGACTTCATTTTCGTAGATGACGGAAGTCCGAACAAATCTATAGAAATCCTTGAAGACATCCTTGACAAGGAATTCAGCCATCTTAAACAGAGAGTCACGATTGTCAGACAGCCTAATGCCGGATTGCCTGGAGCAAGGATGGCCGGTCTCAAGGCTGCGAAAGGGGATTACGTCCTTTTCCTTGACCCGGACGACTGGTGCAAGACAGCCATGGTGGAGAAGTTGGTCGAAGCGGCCGTCAAAAAGAATGCTGACGTCGTCGTATGCAATTACTTCAATGCCTACCGATACATCGTGGTGCCGAGAAGGGAAAAGAAGTATGATGACAGGTCATCGACGCTGCGCGCACTAATGTGCCATCATCATTTCCGCGGATATCTCTGGGACAAACTCGTGAAGAGAGAGCTGTACCAGGATCTCTATGACGATCCTGCCTTTTATTTCCCTCAAGAGTGCCACTGCGAGGATCTCGTGATGACAGCCCAGGTCGTACACAGGGCTGATGAAATCGCATTTATCAAGGACAGGCTGGTCTATTACAATAAAGTCAACCCTCATTCCGCATCGAAGCGAAAGAGATACTTGCAGACCTCGGAGGTGATCCACAACATCATGGGCCTGTTCATGCATTATCACGGCAGCGAGAATTCGCCGTTCAAGGGAATTGAAGAGCCTGTGCTGCTGAGTGTCGCATCTCAGATAGTGAAGATACATGCGCCAGAAATGTTTGACGAGTATCCTGTCATCATGGAGGTTTGCGCTCCGTTGATTGAGAGTTTCCCTAACATGAGAGTCTTCAAAGACATCCCATTCCGCACCCAGCGCAAGATCAAGGAATTCTTCAAGGCCTTGAAAGATGGTCGTAAGTGATCGTTACGTGTCCGACCATTATCCGTCGTCGTGACGTTCACATGGACGCTTTTTCTATATGATTGCGATTATTTGTATCGTTTAATCCCCAATAATTGGGATTGCCACACAGCAACAATCTCTCGACCTTTGTGCCTCGAAAAAACCGACACAAAGATGAGACTAACATTTAGATTATTGCCCGCAATGTTGTTCCTTAGTATCTGCTCATATGCGCAGAATGGGACAGGAAAGATAAAGGGCGTTGTAATGGATGACTCCGGAGACGAAGCATTGACCGGAGCCACATTGATAATTGAAGAACTAAAAATAGGGGAGACCGCCGGAAAAGACGGAGACTTCTCTTTCTCAGGGCTGAAGGCCTCGACCTACACTGTAAGCGTGGATTACATGGGATATGTTGCCCAGTCTAAGAAAGTCACAGTGACGGCCGGCCAGACCTCTCAGGTAAATTTCTATATGAAGCCCGAGCCTCTTTCTCTGGCACAGGCCGTAGTCCTCGGAAAAAGCGAGGCGAGAAAGGTGCGCGAACAGGCAATGCCCGTATCCGTAATCAGCATGAAGCAGCTCCAGGGAACTGTGAGCGACGTGCAGGGAATCCTGGCGAAGACTGTCGGGGTGACCGTGCGTTCCTCTGGAGGAGTCGGCAGCGCCTCAAGGCTGTCCGTACGTGGCCTTGAAGGAAAAAGGATCGGCTTCTTCATTGACGAGGCACCTATGAATGACCAGTCTGACTTCATCGACCTGAATGACATCCCGGTAGACATGATCGACAGGATCGAAATCTACAAGGGCGTCGTTCCTGCCAAGTTCGGCGGTTCTTCGATGGGCGGTGCGGTCAACATCGTGCTGAAAGAATATCCGGACCATTATGCGGATGTCAGCTATTCGCGTGAATCATTCAACATGAACCAGGCCCAGACTGTATTCAAGAGGAATCTCCGAGAGGCCGGAATAGTATTCGGCATCGGCGGTGGCTATACTGATGCAGAGAACAGCTATACGATGGAATCCCCATATGTCAAGGGCCTGAAGATCAGGAGGGACCATGACCGCTTCAGAAAAACTCTGTTTGGAGGAAGCCTGAAGGCAAGGAAATGGTGGTTTGACAAGGTCGAGTTTGAACCGGCATTCGTGCACACTTACAAGGAGGTTCAGGGAATTGAAACTGACATACGAAAGGCTCATACTACGTCCAGCATGTTTGTCATTTCGAACAAACTGGAAAAAGATGATTTCTTCATCGAAGGACTAGACCTTGACATGAGCAGTGCAGTGGCGTACTCGGAGGCCTGTCTGGTAGATACGGCCAAAGTATGGTACGACTGGGTAGGTAACTCATATCCGACATCGTCAATTTATGGAGGGGAACTCGGTAACAGGTTTGCGTCCGATTCCAAGAACATCAAAAAGACTTTTGTAAACAAGCTGAATCTCGAGTATCTGATCGACAGCCATAATTCCGTCAGCATCAACTCTGTTGTCACCCTCGCTAACGGTTCTCCGTCTGACCCTATGAAGGAAAAGAGCCTGGGCAAGAAGACAGACTTCGATTCCAGGATGAGAAGCTGGGTGGGAGGATTGACCCATGATTTCCGCGCAGCAGGAGACAAATTCCTTAACTCCCTTACAGTCAGGTATTACTGGTATTCTACCAAGACCAAATATCAGAACGTTTACACGAACACTCCTGCAGAGGATATTTCAATTAACAAGTCTAGCCTGGGCTTCAGCGATGCAATGCGCTACCGTATTACTCCGGCGTTCATGGCAAAGCTTTCCGGAGGCTACGACGTCCGCATTCCTGCGGAAAACGAATTGCTTGGAAACGGATATACGATCATACCTTCAGAGAAACTGCTGCCTGAACGTAACATGAGCATAAATGCAGGTCTTCTGTATGATGTTGCAGGAACTCATCCAAGCAACCTTCAGGTTGAGCTGAGCGGTTATTACATGTATCTCAAGGACATGATCCGTTTCGCCAAGGGAATCTTGGGAGCGCAGTATCAGAATTTCGGCGAGATGAGGACTCTCGGCGCCGAGCTGGAGGTCAAGGCGGACATTTTCCCATTCCTCTACGGATATGGAAACGTGACTTACCAGGACCTGCGCGATGTCAGGGAAAAGGAGGAGGGAAGCAACCTTCCTAATCCTACGAAAGGAAAGAGGATGCCTAACATTCCTTATTTCATAGCAAATGCCGGACTGGAATTCCATAAGGAGAATCTTTTCGGCGGTAAAGACCAGAACACCAGGTTCTTCGCAGACATGGCCTTCGTCGAGGAATATCTCTATGATTTCGAGATTACGGATGACGTGAAGCGCCGTATTCCGAGAAACACGACAATAGATCTTGGATTCGAGCACAGCTTCTTGTACCAGAGACTGTTCATATCCGGAAAAATCAAGAATGTTACCGATGCGAAGGTTCTCTCGGAGTTCAACCAACCGTTGCCTGGACGCAGTTTTGGCATCAAGCTTCGCTACATCTTCAGATAGACATAACACACAACTTAAATATTTTAAAATGAACGTAAAGAACAGTTGGCGACTTATCGCCTTGAGTGCAATGATGCTTGCATGCGCATCATGCGGAAAAGATGATTCAGACGATCCTGCACCGGACAAACTTTTCGGAGGAGAAGGAAACGTCCTCATTGAGACTACAGTCAAGAATTCTGACGGCGCAAGCGGACAGTCATATCTCCAGCAGATTCCGCAGATATCAAGTTCTGTAAACATGTCACAGGGTATTCAGATAGGATTCTCGGCAACCATCTCGACAGTAGGTAATGACGTCTTCGTGTTCCCTGAGTTTGGAACAGCAGGCAAACAGAGCATCGTCAAGTACGAGCATACCCCAAAGGGACTGAAACTTGCCGGTGAAATGCAGATTATCCCTAATTCGTATCCTGTCAACCTTACAAAGATTTCGGAAGACAAGGCATACGTGCCGATGTACAACCTTGGAAAGGTGCTTGTCATTAACCCGAAGACTTTAGAGAAGACAGGCGAGATCGACCTTACAGAATATGCATTCAAAGACAGCAGCGCGGATCCGGCATACGGCCTGCTGCTTAATGGATATTACTACCTTCCGCTCAACCAGATTGGAGCCAACTGGATGCCATATAACGAGTACAGACAGGTGGATGTCGCAGTAATAGACGCATCTTCCGACAAGGTGGTGAAGGTGATAAGCGAAAAGGCCAGCGGTCTTTGCTTCCCGACACGTCCGTTCCTCAAAGACATGATCTTCGTCAACGAGCAGGGTGATATCTATGTCGCTTGCGCAGGCTATTTCGGATATAATCCTGAATATGTAAAGAGCGGCTTCGCATGCATTTCCGCCTCAAAGAAAGAGTTCGATGAGAGCAAGACCTGGGACATCAGCGGTACTGAAATCGAAGGATGTGACTATAAGGCTTCGACGATCTATAACTGCAAGTATATCGGAAACGGAAAGGTAGCTGCATATGTCGGAGTCCTTGAACTCATGGGAGACAATCCTTATACTGCAAGAAACTCCATGGCAGTGATTATTGACCTGAATAAGAAGACTATCAAGAAAATCGAAGGCGTACCATATACCGACGGCCACAGCGTGGTCATCGAGTATCATGGAGGAGAAGTGCTTTTCTCTTCATTCGGAGTAGACAAGGCCGGCATCTTCGCTTATAATCCGGCCACGGAAGCCGTCAGCCATCTGATGGCATCAAGCGTGAATATCGCTTACCTTCACTTCTTCGAGTAGTAGCAGGGACGTAAAATACCTATAAATAGGGATTGTATACTAGGCTGATACCCAGTAATTTTGTGTCTGTTAAAACCAAAATTATATGAAACGGTCAAGTGTACTATCCCTTTTCTTATGCGCAATCCTCTGGCTTGCTGCAATCTGTCTGTTTGCATTTACCGGCAGCATACATCCCGCATGCTATGCATACGCAGGTACATTCATTCCATTCGTGTTCGCACTCATCTATCTTTATGCGGCATCAAAGCTGAAGAATTTCGGAGTTGCGACAATCCTGAACGGATTCCTGCTTGCCGTATTCCTGATTGTCGGAGAAGCCGATGCGATAATGGCTGTAATATTCATATTGCTCGCCGTCGTCTCCGAACTCCTGAGGAAACTTTATGGATATGATACCAGGAAAGGTACCAGGCTGAGTTTCATTCCTATGGCATTCACATTCTACGGATATGTATCTCACTGGTGGACAGACACTCCAGGATCTCTCCAGGCCGCGATAGAAGAAATGCCGGAAGGCTATGCCGCCAAGATGGAGCCGATAATCGCCAACATCCCGGTGCTCGTGGTCATGATAGCGCTTGTCGTCCCTGTCTCCATCCTCGCGATGCGGCTCGCCGAGAAAATATTGAAAAAATAATCTTCAAACTAAATCCATAACGTAATGACAAGGCTCAAATCCGTCAGGATAAGAGCCTTGTCAATGTTTTATATGATATGATTCGGTTTATTTGTTCTTCGGGAGAGGATTGCCGGGAGCGGAGGCTTCGGCATCGTTTTCGTCGAGCTTGAATATCATGAATTCAGGATTTTCCTTGGTGTATGGCTTCCATTCGCCTCCGTCAGGACCGTTAGGGTCGCCATATTTGGCGAAATTGGTCCATGCTCCGATCATCTTGTCGGAAAGATCCCAGTCGCCCTGGGTCCATGGTCTCCAGCAATGCTCGAGAGATTTGAAGACAAACCAGAGGTCGGATGAGTGGAAAGCGCCCTTCAGGACGTTTTCACGGCCGTCGGTAGGAAGAGGACGGGCGAACTGATATGCATAGGCTTTCTGGCCGAGTTCTTCACGATTGATACAGAATGCTGCGATTCCATCGCCCATGTCGCCCATGTCGTCCTGTGTGAAACCTATCATATAAGGGACCTGATGGAGAGTATTCGAGAGTGCCGCTTCGTCGAATTCACGAAGGAGGACCTTGCCGTCAACAATAGGCTGCATAGTAAGACGGGCCCACTGTCCTGTAGCGCTGAAATAGATGTTTCCGAGGGCATAGAGAGTCTCCGTAGAAGCTGCACGCATCTTCTTCAGGTCGGTAAGACCGCCCCAGTCGAGGACTTCCTTGGATTTCTGCTGAGCCTCGTCGAGAGTCATAGGAACCCTTGGAGCGCGTCCGAGACCGCCTGCACTCATGATTATAGCCTTATTGAAGAGACCTTCTGTAAGAGGGGATTCGCAGAGGAAACGGACGCTGCCGCCGCCTGCGCTCTGGCCGAATATCATTACATTATCAGGATCGCCGCCGAACTGCTCGATGTTCTTGCGGATCCACTTGAGAGACTCAATCTGGTCGAGAAGTCCATAGTTGCCGGAGACTCCGTCAGGATTCTCGGCAGCGAGCTCAGGATGGGTAAGGAATCCGAATATTCCGAGACGATAGTTTATTGAAACGAGGACTACTCCTCTCGCAGCCCATTCCTTTGCGTCGAATTCCGGCTCTGAGCCCCAGCCTTCGCGGAAGCCGCCGCCATGGATCCAGAGAGCTACAGGGAGCTTCGCGTCAGTCTTGCCTGGAGCAGGGGTCCATACATTGAGATAGAGACAATCCTCGCTGTATGGAGCTTCGTCTCCGTATCCCCATTCTGTCGTATAGCCGCCAGGATAATGGACGCTCTGGTAGCCCGGATGGCCGAATTTGTCGGCGACAAGTACTCCTTCCCACGGAACTACCGGCTGTGGAGCTTTCCAGCGAAGTTCTCCGATCGGAGGTGCTGCATAAGGGATTCCACGATAGACATAGACGTCTTTGAGCTCTGTCTTAACGCCCTGGACTTTTCCGCCTTCTATGTCAAGGACGGGATTTACAGCCTCGCAACCCATAAGTGCAAGTGCCATCAGAATGATTAAAGGTTTCTTCATAAAGAGAGATTATTAGTTTACCGTTATGGCAAATATAACCCTTATCCCCGACCTTGCAACCCCTCTGAAATCATAGTGTAATAAAATGAACGATTATTAAACGAAATTGAGGATATGCGATAAAAATGATGTATCTTTGCTACAAACACTAATACTTTATTATGCACATTAAACAACCATTTCTTATCGGCGGTCTGCTGCTTATGTGCACAGCCGCTTGTGTCAACCCACTCAAATCTGAAGTGGATCCTTTCATAGGAACCGGATTCCATGGTCACACATTCCCTGGAGCCACCACGCCTAACGGCCTTGTCCAGCTCAGTCCGGATACCCGTACCGAGGACTGGGACGCATGCAGCGGCTACCATTACAGTGACGTTACAATCCGCGGTTTCTCACACACTCACCTTAGCGGCACAGGCTGCGCAGACCTCGGAGACTTCCTTTTCACTCCAGCTGTCGGCGATGTCCATGAGGTTGACGGGAAATATGTGATCACTCCGCTTCCTTTCTCTCATGAGAACGAAAATGCCATCCCAGGCTATTACAGCGTCTCTTTCCCTGAGAGGGGAGTGGCAGTAGAGCTATCGGCAACCGCACGCACGGGAGCTCACAGATATCACTTCTCCGGTGAAGGGAAGCGCCATATCCTCATCGATCTCATACACGGAATGGGCGAGCCTGAGATCCACGAAGTCCATTTTAACCAGATCGCAGAAAACGAGATTACCGGTACTAAGGTGCAGTCATGGTGGGTTCCGAATCGTGGCGTATATTTCAATGCCAAGTTCTCCGAGCCAATCGTGAACATAGAGACGACAGATTATCCTCAGGTGTTGCTTACATTCTCCGAGAAAGTAAAGGACCTCGAAGTGTTTGTCGGTATCTCCATGACCGACGAGGCTAATGCCAAGACTAACAGAATCAAAGAGACGGAAGGCAAGTCATTCGACGAAATCAGACTCGAGGCTGCCA
>JAEEGK010028242.1_pt1 | contig 11272 bp, 8 predicted proteins | sample 8958771 | NCBI WGS metagenome assembly JAEEGK01 (sample SAMN16246547, study PRJNA631951) | gut metagenome | biome: gut microbiome; feature: rumen; material: SC-attached | host: Bos | place: Iran: Karaj | collected 2018-10 | reverse complement strand
TTTTAGATGTTATTGTTGTACGATAATATTGAGTAAATTTTTTTTTTGTAATTGCCTTATTATACTTGTTTTTCCTACTTTTACATCCCCAAGTAAAATAATTGGGATAGTATTCATAAAAATGAATTGATAATTAAACAAAAAAATAATAATATACATAATTTAAAAAAATTTTTAGGTACTTATAATAGAATTAGAAATTGTTTAAATAATAATGTGTAAAAATAAGATAATTATGAAAATTTTTCATTATGTATTTAAAGATAATAAAAAAAATATGATATATATATTTTATTTTTTTATTAGTAAAAATTATATAATTTAAATTTTAAAATCTTAAAAAAATTTATTTGATTAAAAATGATTTATTAGTATATATTGAATAATATTATTTATAAAATAAACAATATTATTTTTAATTGAATCAATTAAAATTATTAAATTGATTGAAAAAATATATGGGATTGGGCCCAATCCCCAATTATAAAATATATAATTCTAATATTCATTTAATTTTTTAGATTTTTTTATTTAAATAATTCAAAAATTATTTTTTTTATTTATTATTACTTAATAATATAAAAATTTCTCATCATTCTTATTAGTATTATGTAATTTAGTGATTATTTCATTTTCTTTTTCATTACTTTTATTTTCAATAAATGTATTATTTTTATTTTCATTATTATATTATTTTGATTTTATGAAAGCTATAAATTCCAAAATAATAATTAAAAAATCTGAAAAATTTGAATTATAATGAAAGTTTTAATATTTTTGTCAACATCAATATTAATGAATATCATAATCACATCATAAACAAATGTAGAAATAGAAAGAAGACCAGAAATTTTTAAAAATTGATTTCCATTTTCCGTTTGAATTAATTCATTCATACAAAAAGAACCAATAGCTGTTGAACAAACATTAATAAAATGAATATTATCTTCTTTTGTTTCGACTTTCAAAGTTTTAGATTTATAAGGTTTAAATTTACTTTTTAAAAATCTAAATGACATATTTAAATTTATAACAGTAGAAAGAAGTATTAGATATAAAATTTTCAAATTAGTTATATATTTTTTTTTTGAAATTAACCCAATTAACATTATAATTAAATAACATAAACCACCTATGAAAATAGTATTTAATATATAATTTTGTAAATCCTTATAACATTTTTCAATTGTATATTGATTATTCAATAAATCTAAATAATATTCTTTTACACAATTGTTTGTACATTTAATAATAAATTTAATATGATTAATATAATTGTATTTAATTTGATAAAAGTCACATAAATCCAAGAAAATATATTTTTATATTTAAAATAAAGAACAAATGAATATTTTTTTTCAAATAAATTTTTTAATTTGTATTTTTCGTTCACAAATGCAATATCTGAAATAAGAATATTTGAATCTTCATCAACCTCATTAACTTCTGTTTTTTCCAATTTTCTTCATAATATAAATAACCACAAAAATCACATTTTTTTTTTTTTAATTGTAATACTGTTTTTTTATTTTGATTTTTTGTTCAACAACAACAACATTTAAAACATTTTTCTATACAACAATTACAACAACAAATACAATTATTACAGCAATTACAATCTAATTTAAAAGATTGTTCTTTCCTCATATATTCATACAATAATTGAAAAATAAAAGAAATACTAAAGGAAATTATATAAATTAAAAAAATCAAAAATAAAATTTTTCTTTTGTTATTAGATATATTAAAGTTTTTGATTATAACATAATTAAGATAATTTTTGAAATACATTGAAACTAATGAAAGAAAAAAAGACAAAATATTATAATAATATTTCGAATTTCTTTTTCATCTTTATCTATACTTTGCTCTAGAAATGAATTAAATTTTTGATAAAAAAAAGTGAGGAACTTCCAACACAAATAAATATTACACAATATATAATAATAAGTTCAATAAGTTCCAAAATTGAATAATTTAAATTTTAATTTTCATCTTTTTGAAAAGGAAAAATATATAATATAAATAAACAAATTAGATTGAAAAAAAAAAATATCGCAGAACTTATTTCTAATCCTAATGATTCTAAAAATATTTCTCCAATCATTGATGACCACATTTCAATTTTTTTCTTGAATATCTCTTAATGATAATTGTATTAAAGCTTCATGAAAAGTTATTTTTTTTGTGTTTGTAAAACGAAAAAATATATCTTGTTTTATTATTTCAAATAGTGAATTCATTATTATTATTATTTCATATACTCCGACCAAATTAATAAAAAAAGCACTAAACTCTAACAAATAATATAAAATAAATAATACACAATCCTTTTTTATATCATTGTTTTCATTTTCATTTTCATTTTCATTTTCTTTTTCATTTTCTTGATTTAAAAAATCATTTATATATTCTACTTTATTTATATTTAATGATAATGATTCTATATTGTACATAAGTATATTTTTTCCAATAATATCTTTTATTTTTTCCTCAGCATTTTCATCTTTATCTTCTATATTTTTTGCAATTTTTTTTAATAAATCTTTATTTGACATTGATTATATGAAGTGAAATTTATTTTTTTCTTATCTCATTTATAAATGTTATAATTATTATCTAGTTTTGAATATCAATAAAATAATAATAAGAAATTTAATTATATCCTAATTTAAAAATTATTCTATAAGAATTTTTATTGAACTATTTAATAAAAAATATTAAAAAATCTTGTTGTTAAGAAATGAAATGAATATATTTTTTATTATTATTTGGATTTTTTTTATTTGGATGTTTTTTTTAAATATTATTTAATAACAAAACTTTATTTTTATTTATTTAAATATTCTTTATCTTTTTTCAGTTATAGTTATATTTTTTAATTTATTAACTTGACTATAATCAATTTCTATAATATTTAATTAGGTTCAACTTTAGATTTAATAATAGGATTTTTTTATAATATTCTCTTATAATTTCTTTAAAAACATTTTCAATACATTCATGTTCTTTTGCAGTATTTTCGAAGAATATAGCATTAATATCATTAGCATATTTTTTTCCTTCCTCTATATCAATTTGTTGATTTTCATATAAATCACTTTTATTTGCAATTAATCCTATAATTATTTTATCTTTATTATTAATTTCCAATGCTTTCATAAAAATTTGATAATTTTTGAAATGTTTTTCTTTCAATCATATCATATACTAATAATGCTATTTTTGTATTTTTATAAAAAAATATTTTATTTGACGAATTAAATTTCTCTTGTCCTATCCCAAATTTCTGAATTTACTTTTTTATTTTCTAATTTAATTTCTTTTAAAAATTTATTAACAATATTGAGTAATAATTGAAGTTTTTCCAACTCTTGACTCTCCTACTATAGAAACAATTAATGAAACTAATACAACTAAAATATGGGAAAAAAAAATTAAAAAAAAATTTTAATTTATTATGGAAATATCTCATAAAAAAACTTTCATTTATTGTATTCATAAAAATTTAAAGAAGTGAAAAATAAACTCCTTTTTTTTTATTAAGAAATAAAAAATCTTTATTATAAAAATAAAAGATTAATATTATTTAATATATTATTTATCTTTTATACATTCTAAGATTGGGGATTGGACCCATTCCTAATCCCCAAATTTAAATAGTTTTATTTCAAAATAATAAATTATAAATTAAATTTTATTATTTAATTAAATTATATTTTGATATGGGGATTGGGGATTGGGCCCAATTATTATTAATTATATTTTATTAAAAATATTATTACTTAAAAATGTTATAATTTATTTATTGATATTAAAATTTATAAAATTAAAAATATAAAATTTTTTTTCAGTTATTGAAAATTTAGAAATTAATAAAATTTAATTAACTCTAAAATGATTCTATAACTTAATTATTTGAATAGATTAATACTTAATTTGTAATTAACTTATTATTAAAAAATGGAAAAAAAACAGAAAAATCAAAATTATATTTAAATAATTAAAAAATTAAATAAAAGCATCTTCCTTAATTTTTTGATTTTTAGGTTTAGATAACCTAGCTGATGTAGCTCTTTGTAATTTTGCTAAAGATTTAGATTTTTCAATTTCTTTAGGACTTCTAAACATTTTAACATATCTATTATAATCATATTTAGCTCTTTCAAAATTTTCAGTTTCATAAGGTTGATAATTTCTTAAATTTCTTGAAAAATCATTATTTTTTCTAGTTTGATAAAATCCTCCACAATTATAATAAATATAAGAATCTCTTCCTCCTCCATTACTTTTATATATTGGAAATTTAGGATTAATATTTACATTTTTAATATATTCTGTTAAAGATTTTTTATTGTAATATATAGTTCTATAATTATTATTCCATGTATGTCGAAAACCTCCGTTTGGAACTTTAATATATGTGTCTCTACCATATCCATCTGGTTGATAATTTGATACTTTTGGATTTATATTTATATCTTTTATGTGAGGTTGACAACGAGAACCAAAATATGCTGTTGTTGAAGTTGCTGTATATGGCAGTACTTTTGTTGACATTTTAATTTTTATTTATTTTTTTTTTTTTTTTGAGATTATTTTTTATTATTTTTCTTTAAGTTTGTTATTAGGAATATTTATTTTTATTTTAATATATAATATCCTTATATCAGTAAAATGATAAAAATATTTTTTGGAAAAATTTAAGTTTTTTTTTTCTTATTGGTTAATTTCTTCTTTAGTATCTATTGAATTTTATATAAAGTAATTTGAGTATTGATTTATATCTTTTAAATAAAAAATTAAATTGAATGTATAAAAATAAATATACTAAATATACCCTTGACAAAAAATTTATTTTTTTTTAATGAATTTGGAATATAAAGAAGTTTAGTTTTTATAAAATATATTAGAACTTAAAAAAAGTAATATTTTTTATTTATAATCATCAAAATCAATATTGATTCATTAAATAATTAGATAATAAAAAAATTAAATGTTGAAAATTAAGGATATATGATATATATAAAAAAAGAATGAATTATTTAAAAAGTAAATATATTTTAATTAATTGATTTTCTCATGAAAAAATAATTTATTAATTTAAAAATCAAAAAAATTTGGGTATATAAAAAAAAACTGTTTTTAAAGTTTATATAAATTCATCATCAACAATTGAATTAACTTTACTTTTCTTTATATTTTTTTTTCCTAAATTTTGTTTCATTAACTCTTTATCATTTTCATATATTTTCATATCAAGAGCTTTCTGAGTAGTATTATAATAAAAAGATTTCATTTCATTTTCTTGATTAGCTTCATTAATTTGTTTTAAAGTTTTATCAATAATATCAATTAATTCTCTTTTACTCTTATTTAAATAATCTTCAAATTCAATATTTTCATCCTTAGCTTTTTTATTAATAGTTTGAGTTAAGGTTTGAGTTAAAATATTATCATCTCGTTCAAACTCAGGATCATCAGGAATAACATTCTCTTGTATTTGATTGATTTTAGGTTCTTCTTCTTCAAATATTTCATTATCTCTATTAGTAAAATTTGCAAAAAATAATTCTAATTCATCTTCTTTAGTCATATTTTCCATTGTTTTATTCATAGCTTTAGTTTGAATTTTTTTAAACTTTTTATTTTTTTTTTTTGGAATTTCTTCAGTTTGATTTAATTTAGGAGCATTAGGTAACAAAGCATTTCCAGATATTTTTAAATCATTATTACTTTCTAAAAGAATATTATCTTGTTTCAAATCATTTGAATTTATTTGTGAATTTAAAATAATAGTGTTTTCTTGAATTACTGGATCAATCTTTTTATCTTCTAATTTATTTGTAGAAATTTCTTGATTACTTTCTTGTAATTCTGATTTTTTAATAACACGAAAATTAGTAGTTTCTGATTTTTTTTCTGGTATTATTACTTCTTTTTCTTTTTCTTCATCACCTTTAATTGTTGGTATATTATCTTTTATTATAATTTCATTTACTAGTGGTGCTTCATATTGAGTATTTTTTAATTCTTGTTTTTGAAAACTATTAATTGGAAAACTATCTTTTTTTCTATTATCTGATATATTAATCTTTATATCTTCTTTTTTATTTATAGATGAATTATTATATTTATATTGATTTTTCTTTAAATCTTCTATTTGTTTTTCCATTTCTTTTATCTTTTCATTATTTTGTTCTTGTATTAAACTACCAAGTTTTTCTATTGATTGTTTTAATGAGCTAAATTGATCGATTTGAGAGTTTTGAATTGTAGTTGGTTGTTCTTTAATTTGAATTTGTTGTTGTTGAGAATTTTGTAAAAATTTTCTAAAATTATCTAAAGTGTTTCTTAATTCATCTTCCATATTCCTGAATTTTTTATTATTTTCTTCTTTAAGTCTTTCTAGGTCATCTTTATAATCATTTTGCTTTATTTTTTCATTTTCTTTATTTTTCATTAAATTTTCAAAATATTCTTTCATTTCGTTAATTTTTCTTTCGTAATTTTCAAAAGATTCTTCCATAGGATTATTAATATTATATCTTGCTTGGGCATTGTGTCTTCTTTTCATATGAGATTCTAATTTTTCTTCTGAAGAAAAAGGCTTTCCACTACATATATGACAATAATATCTAGCTCCGCTATTTTCTTTGTTAATTTTTTCTATTTGCTTAATTACAATATTTTCTTCTTCTATTGGATTACAATGATAATTTATTATTGAACTATATGTATTTATTAACATTAATCTTTCTTTTTTTTCACTATTATATTTTGATATTTTTTGTTTATTTTCTTTTAATCTTCTTTCAATGTCATATGATTCATTAATTAATTCATTATATTCATTTGCTAAAGTTTCATTTTGTTTGTCTAAATCATTTTGTTTTTTATATAAATATTCTAATCCATATTGAAAAGCTTTAATTAATTTAACTAAATTCTTATCTTCGTAATCATCTGGATTAATATCAGCATAAATTAAATTCTCAGCAAATTGTTCAAGTGGCATTATGTTATTTGTTTTTATTACATTATTAAGATCTAAATTTGCTATATCATTGATTCTAATGTTTCCTTCTCGATTTGCAAATTTTATATTTTGAGGTGGATTGTTTTGAACTTTTTTTGGATGTAATGATGATTGAATATGAACTGTTCTAGTTCCTGTTTGACGAAGTGAACTTTGAGGGTTTTGATATGTTCTTTGAAAATTCGGATGTTTGTTTGGATCTGACATTTTTAGTTTTATATTTTTATTTATTTATTCTTTATTTATTTTATTATATTTTTTAAAAATCTTAAATTCTTTGAGCATTTTTATATGAATTAAAATCCTTTTTCAATTTAGATAAATTTAATTAATTTGAATATTATTTTAAAATCAAGTAAATTTAAAGGAGATAAAAATTTATTAATATAAAAATAAATAATAAAATATTTCAAATTTTAAATATCCCAACAGACTTACTAAGTGTTTTAAAATCAATATAAACATACAAAATTAATAAAGAATAAAAACCAAAATACTTCTTCACCATTTTATGATATGAATTAAATGATATTATTTTAAAATATGATGATTTTTTGAAGATATCAAAAGAATAAAAGAGATAGTTCTTGTTTAAGATTAGGGGGATATTTGATGAACAATTGATAAAATATGAATGAAAATTTTCAAATTTACGATATTAAAAAAAAGGAATTATTATTAAATAATTTTTGTAAATGCTTAGAAGTAGCTTTCTTCCAAATCCAACAAGAGTTAAATAATAATCTTTTAATTTGAGGATCATTATTTTCAGGAAATTTATTTCAGATAATCCAATTTAATATTTCGTCTATTTCAAAATGCTTATTTTCTTTTTTATATTTGCTAGAATTTTCCAGAGAATTAAAATTAAAGTTTACTCCTTTCATAATATTCTAGAATATTGATTTCAATATATCTTATTGTTTTTACAAACCCATGTAATCTCAGTTTAATTAGTTGATGATTGCTTTTATTAGTTTATTGTTTTTTTTAATTCTTGACATTGTTATCTAAAAAATGATATCAATGTATATTTCCAAAAAATAATTTGACATCCTTATTTTTTTAATTTTTTTTAAATTTTTTTTTTGAAATTTTTTTTGGATTTTTAATAAACATTTAAATGGAAAATAATGAGGTTCAAATTGGGATAAATTCACAAAATATTGATATTAATGAGTTAGAAAATATGATGAAGTTAATGCAAGGAAACCAAATTGAGAATATAAATAATGGAATGAAAGATAATAATAAAATGCTTGAAGCTTTTGTTTTATTTCAAAAATTTATGAATATGAATCAAATTCTAGATAAACAAAAAGAAATGTTACAAAATGAAATTAATAAAAATGAAAATCAAATAAATCAATTAAATAACAATAAAATTATTATTGAAAATAAAACTAACAAAGTTGAAATTGAAGATGATAAAAAGGAAGTTAAAAAAGATAATATAGTAAATATTAATGATGAAATAAATAAAGAAAATAATCAAGTTATTAAAGCTGAAAAGAAAGAAGTGATCAAACCTAGAATTCGAAGAGGAGAATCTAAAAATATAGAACAAGAAAAAAAAAACGAAATAAAAGAACAAATTCAAGAAAAAAACATAATAAATGAAAATTTAAAAGTAAATATGATATCATCAACGATTGACAAGATTCAAGAAAATGAAAATAATAACATCAATAACAATAATAACATTAATAATGATAATAATTTAATTAATATTAACAGTAATAATATTATTAATAATAATGAAATAAAAGAAACAAATGAAAATAAAGAAATAAAAGAAGAAACAACAGAAACAATAAATAATAACGTAACAGATAATAATGAAATAATAAATAATACTGTAAACTCCACATCTAAAGTAATTCAAAATTTTGATGATATTCCTATAAAAACAGGAAGTTCAAATTTTATGGATTTACTAGAAAAAAACTTAGAATTTGAAAAAAATATTCCTCAACAAAATTCAGAAAATAAAACAATTAGAAAATTTGTTCCTAATAGAGTTAAAAAACAAATTGAAATATCAAAGCCTCAAAAAGGTGAAATAAAAAAATATAAATATTACTCTGATAATTTTATAGAAAAGAATAATAATGCAGAAAAAAATAATCAAGAAGAAAAAGAAAAAATAAAACAAAATATAGAAAAAATCAAAGAAATAGAAAATAAACAAAAATTAAAAATAGAAAATTTAAATAATTTAAAAACAAATAAATCAGAAAATCCAAAAACAATAGAATCAAATATTAAAAACTTAAGAAATTTTCAAATAAATAATATAAATAAAATTCAAAAAGAAAACGTAATAAATGAATTAAACACTCCAGATAATTTAACAATAGAAAATAATAATAATACTTTAAATAATAATACTTCTTCTAAAAATAATAGTATGAATAATAATCTTTCAGGATTAGAATTTGGAGGAAATAAAATATCATCAAAAAGAAATTTAAATTTAGTTGTTGGAGTACAACAAAATGATAATTTTATGTCATCTAAAAATTCATACAAGAAAAAAAATAATAGTTCATCATCTGTTAATTTAACTCCTAAACCAGAACAATCACCTTTAAAACCAAAGAAAAATTTAAATGAAGTTACATTGGGATTTAAAAATAGAAAATCAAATAGTAATATTATTAATAATAAAAATATAAATAATGAAATTAAAGAAATTAAAGAAGAAGATAGTATGTTAGAATCAAGTAAAAGAGGAATTTTATCATTTAATGAAAGTCAATATTCTAACAAAGAAAATTTTGAAGAATTATCAAAATTAATTTCAGAACCTAAAAGTAGTGATATGATATATAAACAACAATTAAATGAATTAAATCAACAAATTCAATTATTAAAAAAGGAAAATTCTAAAGTTTCAAAATTAAAAGAAAATTACGAACAATTAAATATGAAATTACAAAGTGATATAAGAGATTTTAATAAAAAGAAAGAACAAGAAATGTTAAATTTTGAAAATTATAAAGAAGAAGAAATGAAAAAATTAAATAAAGAAAGAAAACAATTATCATATGAACAAAAGCAATTTGGTGATTTAAGAGTAAGAACTCAAAATTCAAATCAAGCAGCTTCAATTAAAGATAAAGAATTAATAGAACAATTAAAAAATCAATTAATTAAACTTCAAGAAGAACATAAAAAAAAAGATAATAATAATAAAATATTAATTGAAAGATATAAGAAACAATTAGAAGAAGCAAATAATAAGAATATAGAATTAAATAATATTATTCAGAAATTATCCTCAAATAATATTAATATTGAAAATAATAATAAAGGGAAAAATAATAAAAATCATAGTTCTTTAAGGAAATCAAGAAGTAAAGGTAATTTAGAAGTTAGTCATATGAAATTAAATAATGATTTTAATAATAATAATGATACCTATAATTCAAAAAGAGGAAGAATGACTAATAAACAGAAAAATAGTTATTTCTTCACTGAAAATAAAAGGGAAAATGATTTAAATTTAAATTTTGATTATAATCAAGAAACAAATAATAATATAAGTGTGAAAGAAGAAATAAATATTATTCAAAATAAAAACTTAAATAATAATACTAATAATAATATAAATAATATAAATGATAATATAAATAATATGAAATTAAATAATCTTAATAATAATAATAATAATAATAATAATTTAGAAATAAAAAATTATGAAGAAGATGATGAAAATTTTGATTTAATATTTCCAGATAAATATCATAAACCAATATATAATTTATTAAAAACAGAAACAACAGAAGATGGAAAAATAATAAAGTATTATGACAAAGAAAGGAAAGAAATAATATTTAAAAGTGGAGTTAGAAAAGAAATATTTGCAGATGGATATCAAATAGTATATTTTAACAATGGAGATATAAAGCAAATATATCCAAATATAAAAACAGTATATTACTTTAATGAAGCTAAAACAACTCAAACAACATATAATGATAAATTACAAGTATTTAAATTTGATAATGGACAAATTGAAAAACATTATCCTGATGGAACTAAACAAATTGCTTTTCCTGATGGAAGTTTAAGATATATTTTACCTGATGGATATGAAGAAACTTATTATTTAGATGGGAAAGTTCAAAAAATTGATAAGAATGGTATTATTACTTTAGAACATGAAAATGGAATGAAGGAAATTAAGTATCCTGATGGAAGAGAAGTTTGTGAGTATCATAATGGATT
>JAEEGK010028240.1_pt1 | contig 11273 bp, 8 predicted proteins | sample 8958771 | NCBI WGS metagenome assembly JAEEGK01 (sample SAMN16246547, study PRJNA631951) | gut metagenome | biome: gut microbiome; feature: rumen; material: SC-attached | host: Bos | place: Iran: Karaj | collected 2018-10 | reverse complement strand
CCCAATCCCCAATCCCCAATCCCCAATCCCCAATCCCCAATCCCCATTTAAATAATTGATATTATTTAAAAAATAATAAATAAATTAATTATGGAATTTTGGAACTCTTTTAATAAATAAAAAAAAACTTAATAAAATAATAAAAAAAATAGAACAAATAGAAATCATTCATTTAATAAATGAAATAATGAAATTATCAGAAAAAAAAATAAAAAATATATGAAGAGTAATAGAATATTGAAAAAAGATATAAAAAACTATCCATCAGAATAAGAAAAATTAATAAAAACCTAAAAAGATAAAAATTGAATTTCATGTAATTTAAATTCTCCCAAATCAATTAAATGATTTAAAAAAAATTTTAAAAATTAAAAAAGAATTTTCTTTAATTTTAAAAAGAATAAATATTTTAAAAATAAGTTTATGATGTAATAGATTTAAATTACTTTAAAAATAGGAAAATAGTTTAAAGTTTTTGTCTTTTTTAAAGATTATATTTTTTTATATTTTAATTCTATAAAAGTTATTTTTTTAGATTCAAAAATGTTAGTAATTGTAGAGTTTGAATATATTTTTATGAAAATTGAAATAATGAATTAAAAATAATTTTTGATATATAAAATTTTTTGTTTAAATTTAAATTAATAATATATATTGATTAAATATATATATTTAAAAATGCGTTATAAATATTTTTTTTTAAAATGTTTTATAATCAAACTTTTTATTATTATTTTTTATTTAAATATTTATTATTTTAAACATTTATTTTTTATTGAAATGGAAAATGGCGCATTAAAATTAAATGAAAAAGAAATTGAAAACCTAACACAAATTTTTGATTTCCTTGAACAAAATGTGACAAAAAAAAAAGAAGTGAAAAGAAAAAAGCAAAATATTCCCGAATTTTCCTTATTGAATAAAAATAAGAATATATTTTTATTGCCTAAAATTAATTATAAAAACTCACAAAATTTTTTAAAAATTAAAGTTCAAAAAACTTTTTCAGCCAAAAAACATTTTTTGGTCAAATTATAAGTTTTTTGATAAAATATGATGAGAAAAGATTTCCATTTTAATTATTAATTTGTATAAACAATTAATTTGTTTTATTGTTAAATCAATAAAACCTTTTTAATAATACTAATAAATATTCGTTAGCATTTGTTTTGATTTTATTTATTATATATAGGTAGTAGAAATTAATTAATCTTAATATAGAAAGAAAATTATGTTAATTTAATATTAACTAAATAAACCTTTTAAAAATATTTTATTTTTTTTTCAAATATAACTTACTTATTAAAAAAATCAAAAACAAATTTTAAATATAATTTTAAATTTTAAACCTATAATAATTAAATATTTAAATTTTATTTTAAATGTAATAAATCTTCAGTATATTTATAAGATAAATTATTAATTTTATTTTCAAATTCATACATATCATCAATATTAAATAAAGAATAATCAAAAGAATTATAATTTTTAACTTTATTATTCATTTGAATATTATTATTATTCCTTCTATTTAAATCTCTTTTAAAATAATTAACTTCTTTAGCAAGTTTTGGAATATTTCCTTCAGCAACTTTTGTTTTAAATTCTCCTAAAAATCCATGAAGATTTGACCCAATTTTTGGATTAGGTTTTTCTATTTTTCTATCAGTATATCTTTTAAGATAACCTTTAACTTCTCCTATTTCTTCTACAAAATTTCCTTTTATAATATTATTATAAACTTGATTTAATCTATTTTCTTTTTTCTTTAATAAAAATTCCTTTCTATCTTTTTCATTAATAAAATCAGGGTATAATATACTATCTCTTTCTTTGTTATTTTCAATATTTATAAAATTATCATTTGAATTATCATTATCTTCATCTCTTCTTTTTGCACTTCTAATCATTCCTTTTGAAGATAAAAATATATCATCAATTAATCTCAAAGTTTTTTTATTATGATGTTTATTATAATATTCATTTTCAGCTTGAGTTATTGAATTTTCAGTTCTTTTATTTTCTTTTAATATATTATAATTCATTCTTCTTAATTCTCTTGTTGACATATTTTTTAATCTTAATTCTTCCATAATTTTCTTTTTCATTTCTTCCATTGCTTTTTCATAATCATCAGTATTAAATTGTACTTTTTTTGATTTTTCTTTTAATTTTTTTTCATATTTTTCTTCTTTTTGATCTTCTTCTGTATTTGTTTTTTTATCTTTAATAATTTGAGTTACTTTCTCTAAATATTTAACATCTCTTTGTTGACCTAAATTATCTTCTACAAGACAAACCATATCTATATCTTTTCTATCAGATAATAAAAAAGAAGGTTTAAAAGTATTTTCAACATTTTGAAAAAAATCATTTTTTATATCATAACCATTCATTTTATAAATTTCATTAATTGAATCCAAATATTTATGTCTAGAACTATCTTTATCTTCAGTAACATTTTTATATTGATTTGAAAATGCACTTGTTTGTTCATTTATTTTTGATAAATATTCTTTTTTTATTTTATAATCATCATTAAATATAATTAATCTATTACGAAGGAATTTTTTACTTTTATATGCTGGATTTATTTTCATTGATTTTGGAATAAAAATTTCTAAATTAAATTCATGTGGAATTAATGCTTTTCTAAATGAAGATTGTAATTCTGGTCTTAATTTATCTAAAGATTTGTTTAATTTTAATTTATAATGTTGTTCTTGGTCTAATGAATTATTTAGTGATAAAGACATTTATAAATCTATTTTTTTTCAGTTTTACAATTTTTTTTATTTTTATCATTAAAAAAAATTTTAAAATGTAATACTTATATATTAATAATAAAATATATTTTAAAAATTAATTTAATTATTTGATTTTGATGGGAACAAATTTTTGTACATGTTATTTTTTACAAGATAATTATAAAAATACTGTATTATTAACTGTTAATAGTAAATCAAATTCAAAAAAAATTTTTAAGGATTCATTATATTCAACAGAAATAATTGATAAAAATAATATTAAAAAAGAAGAAATAAATAATAATAAAAATGAGGATTATTATTTTAATAATTCAAATAATTCAAATAGAAATTCATCTTTTTCAATTATGAAAGTAAATGCAGTTCCAAGTGTAGAATACAGGGAAGCTCAAGATTTAAATACTATGAATAAAAATGAAATGTTTAATAAATTAATAAATGGGAAATAATATGAATTTATTATATATCGATTTAATTAATTTTAAAAAATTTTGTGAAAATTATTAATATTCAAAAATTATAATTCATTAATTTTATTTTTTGAATTTAAAAAAAATGAATACAAATAGTTTTGACAATACATTTATTGAAGATGTTTTGTCAGAAGCAGATGAAACAAAAAGAGAAGAAATAATAAATCAATTAAAACAAAATTTATATGAATTAGAAAATAGTAATATAATAGTAGAAGAATTAAGTAATAAATTTACATCTTTACAAAGAGAATTTAAATCTCTTTCTCTTTCAAAAAAACAAATTGAATCTGATTTAAATTCAAAAATAAATAATTTAGAATCAGAAAAAGAAATACTTAATAATAAATATATTTCGACAAAAAATCAAATAAAAACTCTTATTTCAAATTATTCAAAAGAAATTAATGAATTAAATAATATTAATGGAATTATAAAACAAGAAAATGAATATTTAAAGAAAGAAAATAAAAATTTAATTCAACAAATTTCATTATTGAAAAATAATAAGGATGAAGTTATTTATTATAAAGAAAAATTAGAAGAAGCAAATCAATCTATTTTGAGATTGAATAATTTTACTAAAGAATTAGAAGAAAAAAATGAAAAATTAATAAATAAATTTATCCAAAATGATATTGGTAATAATCAAGAAATTATAATTAAATTAAAGAAAATAGTTGAAGAGAAAGAAAATTTAATTGCAAATTTATATAATTCTTTTGATAAGATTAGTGAAAAATATGAAGAAATTTTAAAAAAAAATGAATTAATAAAGAAAGAAAATTTAGATTTAAAAAATTATATAAATAAAAAAAAATTACATAATAATTATAATACTATAAAATATAATAATGAAAACAATGAATTTAATACTGTAAAATTACAAGAAAGTACTTTTTTTTTTGAAGATAATCCTTAATATGTAATATTATTTGAATATAAATATTATGTAATATATAGAAGAATCAATAAAAGAAATCAATTAAATTAATAATAAAAAGTATTAAAAATTCATAAATTTAAAAACTTTATGAATATTATTTTTTTAATTTTTAAAAAATAAATTTAAAAATATATTTCGATAAAAGAAAAAATATATTTCATAATATAATTCAAAAGAAAAAATTATTTAAAATTAGTATCTTCATCTACTTTTTTTTTAATATTAGAATAAATTTTAGCATATAAAGAAGAGTTTTTATCAATCACAAATTGTTCAAAATTTTCTTGTTTATTCATAAAACTAAAATAATTATATTCATGAAAATCTTCATGAAGTTTTTTTGCTTCATCTTCATTAAAATAAACATTACTTTCTCTTATTTTACTTGGTTCCTTAAATTCTAAATAATTTTCATTAGGTTGAAAATCAAAAGATAAATGTAAAAAAATTTCAGATATAATATTTGAATTATCACTTCTCCAATTTTTATCAAAATATTTAATTTGACATTTGAATAATTTAAGTGCATTTTTTTTTATTTTTTCATTTGAATCATAAGCAATTAAAATTTTTTTTAACATAACAGGAACTTTACAATCAATTAATTTATAAATGTATTCATTATAATTGACTGAAATTTTATATATTAATTTAATATTTATTGAAACTGTAATTTCACTTATTTCTTTATACATTTTTTTTATTTCATCATTATTAAATTCATTAATAATATTATTTTCATTTTCTTTATATTCTTCTTTTAAAATTCGAAATAAAACATATAATCCTCTTGAATCTTTTAAATGAAAACATACAAAAGAATATTGTATTAAATTATTTTTTTGTAAAATTTTCAAAAATTTACAATAAAATGAATCAACAATTAATGTAATACTAATTCTATTAAAAATTTCAATTAAATTATAAAATAATTTAATATCATCTTTAAATGAATTAATATAATTTGAAAAATCAGAAATTAAAATTTCTTTATTTAAAATATTATCTCCTTCATTAAATTCTTCTTTAAATGGAGGATTTTTTTTTTCTAAATAAAAATTTCTTAAAATAATTTCAACAATATAATCTTTAATAAATTCTGAAGTACTTCCTTGTGGATTTTTTGTCGTTTCAAAAGTAGCTAAAAGTATTTTTAATATTCTAAAAATAATAACTCTTTCTAAAGTAGTATCTCCTCTTTTTAACATATTATCTCTATAATATTTCTCAATAAAGTAATTTGGATTTTTTGAATTTAAAGTATAATTTACTATTAAAGGTATTTTTGGTTTAAAATATTCTTGATAATTTTGTTTTGTTAATAACATATCTTGTTTCTTTTTTAATGAAACTTCACGACAAGTTGAAATTTCATTTTTTTCTTCTTTTTCTGATTTTGTTAATAAAATAAAATAAAGATAATATACACATAAACAAATTCTTGAAGGAACATATTTATTTGTAATTCCAATTTTGAAAAATTTTAATAAAATTATTTCTAATTCTTCACCTTGATTTTTTATATAATCTTCCATTTCTTTATTTTTTCTTAGGAAATATATTTGCAAAAATAAAAGATATATATTTATTTTGATAAAGAATATTAATTCTAGTTTAGTTAAGTTAATTTCTATTTTATTGTAATTTATAAATTTTAAATATAAAAATTTTAAATTTTCAACTAATGAATCTATTATTCCATTTTTAAAAGACTCATTTATTACATTTTTATTAAAAGAATCTTCAAATTGTTTGCTAAATATTATATATTTATTTAAAATTAATTTAAAATCTGTAAATGATAAAAATAATTTTATTAAACTTTTAAATCTTGTTTCTATTTTGTAACTATCTAATTCTTCTTCGATTTCTAAAAAAAAATCCCTATTATATTCAAGTTTATCTAAATTCATTTTCCATTCATTTATTTTATAATTACAAACATCTATAATATCATTTAAATTAAGTGAAGCTGAGAATAATAAAAAATTTTCTGTCATATATTTAAAAAAAATTAATAATTTTAAATTAAATAAAAAAGAAAAAATGAAAAAAAAAATTTGACTTTAAATTAATATCTAATAATTTTTTTAAGAGAAAAAAGATATATAATTTTATAATGGGATTAAATGATATCCTATTTTTTTTTAAATAATCAATAGAGAGTAAACTTTTATAGAGAATATATAATATATTTAAATAATATTACAATATAAAAATTTTTGAAATATTAGATAATGTGTTATATTTAATACCAATTAGGATAAAAATTTTTATTCAAATAAGAAATAGTAAAAAAATATTTATTAAAAATACTTAATAAAATAAAAATATATATAAAAAAAATTAATTTTTAAATATCGATTATAACTTTTTTTACAAAAAAAATGGCCTATGCATATATTGTGGAAGATGAAATAACATGTCCAATATGTTATCAAATTTTAGATGATCCAATAGAATGTACATTATGTAATACAAATTATTGTAGACAATGTATTAAAGAAGTTAAAGAATCAAACAAAATAAAAAATATACAAGATAGTTGTCCTTTATGTAAACGTGAATTGATATTAAATGAAAATAAAGTTTTCAGAAAAATATTACAACAAAAAATACAAGATATTTGTAAAAAATGTAGAAAACCATTTCCAGATAAAAATGAATTAAAAGAACATATTAAAAAATGTAAATTATTTAAATGTCGAGTTTGTCATGTAAAATATTATACTGATGAATTCATTACACATATTATGGATAATCATAAAGAAAATATTTTAAAAATTTCTAATAAAAATTTTAAAGGTGATCCATTTGCAAAAGAAATAAATAATTCAACTATATATAATAAAAAAAAAATTGAATTTAGTACTATAATTGATCCAAATAATAATATATTCCAAACTGATATTAATAAAAAAATTGAATATAATGAATATATGATAACTAATAATAATAATAATAAAAGCAATAGTAATAGTAATAATAATACAAATAATAATAGTAATGAAAATAGTAATAATAGTAATAGTATTGGTAATAGTGGTTATGAAAGTAATTATCCTATAGGTAAAGATTATATGCAAGTAAATTATGTTGAAGGTGAATATATTAATTATTTTAGACCAAATAATGAAATTCCATATCCAAATGAACAAATCAATGTTCCTGCTGATAAAAATTTATCGAATAATAAATTATATTATTGTGGAAAAAAAACGAATTTAAATTGTGAATGTTGTCCTGATGGAAGATGTAAAGAAAAAAATTGTTTATGTAAAGATTGTATGCAATTTAATAAAGATGTTAAATATTTGAAAGATTATTATTTGATAAATAAATATGCCAGAGCAGCAAAATTTAAATATGGAAGTTTTAGATGTCTTGGTCAATATTTCAAAATTAATGAAGTTAATGGAATTAAAACAAAGCAAAAAATAAAATGTAATTTTCCAAATGATCCTTGTCCTGGTTGTAAAGCTCTTAATCAATTATATACACAATATTTAACTCCAGAAATTTATAATAACTTTAATTAAGAAGGATTTTTAAATAATAAAAATCAATTATTTTTTTTTATATTATTTTTTTATTCATTTTGTTTTACACTTATTTTTAATTTTATTCTAAATTTTTATATTCTTATTTAAATCACTAACTTTTTGATTACTATAATGATACAACTATTTTTATTATTAAAATTAATTAACATATAAAATAATATTAAAATATTTTTATAACAATTGACAATATCCTAATTTTTTATTTAAATTTTTTAGGAAAAACTATATAAATATTTTATAAATATTTATTATATTTTTTGATAAAAGTTTCATCATTATGATCATTATAATGTCTTTGAAATCTACTACTATATAATAATTCTTTTTGATAAACAAATACTTTAACGTTATTATCAAATGATATTTTTTGTTTTAAAGGTCTTTTAGTATTTTTTAAAGAATTATCATAAGAAATATCAGTATTTTCACTATAAAAACTTCCTTCTCTTTCTTCAAATCTTTTTAATTTTCTATCAAAAATATCAAAATTTAAATTAATATGTCTAGCACTTTTACTGGGAGATATATCATCATGACTATTATATTTTTCAATTTTTTTTTTCTCTTTTTTATTTTCTAAATTATTTTCTTTTAATTTAATTTCTTTTTCTGATTTATTTTTTTTTATTAATAAAGGAGTATTTTTTTTAAATTCTTCTAATTCAGAATTATCAACAATATTATCAATTTCTGTATTTGCTTTTTTATCTGGACAATTTTCTTTATGATAAGGAAAAACATTTTTACTAATAATATGATTTGGATTAAATGGACATTGAAAATAATATTTATTTAAAAGATTTTTTTTTTTACATTCTTTTAAATGTTGTTGAATATCTTTGATTTGATTACCACATAATAAAGGACAAAATATACTAAACATTAACATTTTTTATTTTATTTATTTAATTATGATTTAATATTAATTTTTTTCCAAATTAAATTGGAAATAAATATGAATAATATCAAAATTCCATATTTTATTATACAAAAAAATTAATATTATAATTAATATAAAAATATAAAAATAATTATACCTATTAATTTAAAATCATATTTTAATTATAATAAAAAAAATAAATTGAAGAAAAAAAACAAAAAAAAACCTATATCAAAACTCTAATACAAATAATAAAAAAAACAAAATACCGCTTTTCAAAAAAGCTTATTTAAATTCAAAAAAAATGTAAAATAAAAAAATAAAAAATGAAAAGACAACCTCAATTAATATTAGATAATTACTTTTCAAAAAAAGGTCGTCCACAATATTTTTATATTGATTTCACTCAAAAAAATTCAACTCCAACATGGCTTCATGAAAAACCAAAAGAAATAAATTGGATAAATGTAATAAATTGGAAATATATAGGAGATGTAATAATATGTAGTAAAGAAAAAAATATAATTGAAAATCCACCTCCTTATGTTAAAAGAGTATTATCAAAAATCAACAAAGATAAAGTTGATAATTCAACAACAGTTGTTCCTTTTTTAAAAAGTCATTTACAAAAAAGTATAAGAAGACAATTACAAAAACAATGTATTGGAACAACTTTTTCTTTATTAAAATTTAATAAAAATGAATTTTTCAGAAGAGTTTCTATTATTATGATTGAAGATACTAAATTAAGAAATTATTATATTAATTATATTTGGTATCTTGCAGCATTATCAAAAGGATATAAATTAAAACAATATCAAATTGATGAAATATTAAAATTTGCAAGTGATACTGCATTAAATTATAAATGTGATAATATAGAAATTTCTGGAAGTGAAAATATTAATAATGAGAGTATATATAAATTTATTTATGAAATAGAAATGTCAAATATAACAAAAAAACAAAAAGATTTAATTTTTTCTTTCTTATTAAGAATTGGATATGGTGGAAGAGAAGGTGATTTAAAAATGGTTTGGGATTATTCACATACTTGGTTTAATAGATTTAAAAAAGGAATTAATTGTGATAATTATGATGAATGTAATATAAGAGATATTAATTTAATTTGGGCTTTAAAAAATCAAATTTGTAAATTTGAAGATTTTATTTATCAAGCTTGTGATTATATGTGTTTTCCTAAATTAATGAGTGATTTAATTAAAGATTTAAATTATGAATTTAAAAGAGATGATTTAGAAATGGTTATTTGGGATTATAGTTCTGGAGTTAATTTCAGAAAAGGTATTATTAAAAATGAAAAATATGATAAAATTTGGGAAAAAATATTTCCTATTTTGAAAAGATATCAAGAAGGATATTTATGTACGATGGTTTTAGAAGTTAATTCATATTAAATAACCTTTTTCATTAATTTTTAGATAATTTTTTTTTCATTCATATTTTTAATATTCATTAAAAATTTAATTTAATGTTTTTTTTTGTTTTAATTCAAATATCAATAAAATATAAAATAATAAAGATGGGTAATAAGGTAATTATTATTTAATAAATAATAGTTTGTAAATAATATAATAATATAATAATAGTTTGTAAATAAAATAATAATAAATAGAAGGAAATAATATTAACAACAAAAAGAATGAAGTAAATAATATTAATAATAAAAATAGACAGTAAATATTATTACTAATAAATAATTGTTTACACAAATAATATTAACAATAAATTAAAGGAAGTAAATTATATTAATAATAAATAATAGATAGTAAATTATATAAATAATAAATAATAGAGTGTAAATATTATTAATAATAGATTATTAAACTTAATAAATCAAGAACGTAAATTTTTATCATTTTTTGATTATAAATTATAATATTAATAATATAATGGATGAAAATATAAATAATCTAAAAATATAACTTATTTTTTTAATTATAAAAGAATGTTTTTTAACAATTTATTAAGGAAAAAAAGGTAAATATTTAAACTCTTAGATAATAATAAATTAATATAAAGTTAAAAATGACAATATGATTGTAAAAGAAATTAAAAAATATAAAAAAATAGAAAGTATGTAATTAAACTAAAAATAATAAATTAGAAAATAGAAAGTAAAAATAATAATTTATTTAGTGTGTAATAATATTAATAATTAAAACTATTTTATTATTTAACAAAAATACTCCTAAAATAAATAATCAAAAAAAAACATTACAGATTAAATTTATTTTTTTTCTTTATTAATTTTAAATATCATTATCTAATTTAGTGATAATTAAAAAAAAGTAAATATAAAATAATTTATCATAATGAAAAAAATTATTTTCATTTATAATATTATATTTTAGAATAATTTTATTTAATATTTAATCAAAATTTGCTAATTAAAATAATATATAATTAAATATAAGGTTCATACAATTTATTATTATTTAAATTGATTTTCTACAAATAATATTAATTGATAAAAATAAAATAAATAACATAAATAATTAATTAAATAAATAAAAAATAAAAAAACAAATAAATAAATATCCCAAAAAAAAAAACTAAAATTTAAAAAAAAAACATTCAAAAAAAAAAAAGATGACAAAACCAGAAAAATTAAATGAATGT
>JAEEGK010028239.1_pt1 | contig 11273 bp, 9 predicted proteins | sample 8958771 | NCBI WGS metagenome assembly JAEEGK01 (sample SAMN16246547, study PRJNA631951) | gut metagenome | biome: gut microbiome; feature: rumen; material: SC-attached | host: Bos | place: Iran: Karaj | collected 2018-10 | reverse complement strand
AAACATAATCTTGCACTCAATCACCATCGTTGCCTCAGTATAATATGGTGTACCGTTGGCAGTATAGGCCGTATGCAGTCCCAAAGCCTGAGCCTTATCACCATCGCGTCCGCTCTTTGTTCCCATGTAGTTCAGAACCTTGCTATCCTTTACATCAAATGACATCACCGTGAAAAACTCCGAGTCATCCATAAACATCTTTGTGTAACGTTGTTCCGCAACATAGACAGTCAGGGCAGGACGCTGCCAGAACGTACCGATGCCACCCCAGCCAATGGTCATGGCATTACTCTTTTCCTTGTTTCCTGCACAAAGCAACTGAGCATCACGGAACCACTGAAAGCCATTGTTCTCAAAGGCTTCCTCCACACTGAACTTCTTAAAACCGTTGTCCTCCTGACCGGACATCTTGCTTGGTGCAATCATCATCATTGCTGCCATGATTGCTGTAATAAATGAACTATTCTTCATAAACAATCCTAAATCTATGGTGCAAATATAGTAAAAATGCAACAAATTCCGTATATTTGCAAGGTTATTACAACATAGTTTAAGGATTTACGCTAAACAAATACGATTATGAGAAAAGGATTGATGATAGCTTCAATGATGCTGATGGCATCGGCAGCAGCTCTTGCACAAAGTCTAGCACACCTTGAATAAAGGACTCCGGGGAATCTCAGCAATGGGGTTCCCTTTTTGTTCTACTGATGAAGAGATACGATCTCAGTCCTTCTATTAGCCTCTCAATCCACATTTTTAATGGTATTACGAGAAAAAACTTTGGGTCGGACATCTTTTGTCCGTCCGATATACTAACTTCGCCCCCAAAATTAGTAAAAAGGGTAAAGTTATGAATCAAGACAAAGATCTCACGTTCCTTGCAACGTGCAACAATGAAGACCTTCGTACCTTGTGCGATATCCTCACCTATAATGAAAAAGGTGAAGTAAGAATGAGTGAGCAACTTACCAATTCTGATGCTTACATCAAACACTATCCTGAGCAGATGAAGTTGATGGCTAAGGAAATTGGTGAAGAACTACGAAAGTATGGAAGTAATACTGTCAAGACATTCTGCCGAAAGGGAGAAGCCGACAGTTACGAAACAATTGTTCGCCGTGTCTGCAAAAGGATGCGTGTCAAGGTGAGCGACAGTGATAATACTGAATCTATGGAGCGCGAGTTGCTTACCACTATCTGTGAACAGACTACGAGCAAGATGTCTGACGAAGAACTAAGAAATCTGGCAGACAAAGCTGGCATTCCACACAAGACTCTAAATCATCAGATGCTTATCTCGGCAATCATGTTTGCCATTCGAAGAAATAGTTATCTTCTGACAGAGATGATTTATTATGTCACAGTCAGAATTGCAAACATGCTGTTAGGTAGATGGATTACAATGATAGGTATGAGCACTGTTGGCCGATATTTGAGCATTGCAGCAGGACCAATAGGTTGGGCAGCTTTGGCAGGATGGACTATCAGCGATATCGCTTCACCTGCATATCGAGTCATGATTCCAGCAGTTATCATGGTTGCTTCCATGCGTTTTCGTCAAACGGCATTAATAACTCAAAAGCTATAGCCCTATGAAAGCAAGCGATATTATGCATCCTGAAGATGCCAAGGCACTACAGATGCTTCGGAAAATCAAAGGCTTCGATGCCTTTATTCGCGCCTCTATGGAATATGGATATGAACAGGTGTTCCGTGGTGAAAACCTAGGTATGATGGTGAAGGTTAATGCCCAAAACTATCCATCATTATATGCAGCTTTTAAAAATGTTGTACGCAAGGTTGGTATAAAGGAACCTGAGTTGTTCATCTATAATGACCCAGTAATGAATGCTTATACCTATGGCGAAACCAATACGTTTGTTGCTCTTAGCAGTTCACTTGTGGAGAAACTTAACATTGACGAGGTAAGCAGCATCATCGCCCACGAATGCGGACATATTCTATGCAAGCATACTCTCTATAACACATTGCTAAGAACAATCGAAGAACTTGGGCTTTTGCTACAAGTAATCTCATATTCTACGCTCGGCCCCATTTTGATGGCCATGCAATACTGGAGTCGTAAGAGTGAACTCTCGGCAGATCGATGCTCAGCAGTAGTAGTGGGCGAACGCACCTTCCAAACAGCCATGCTTAAGTTGACCACGGGATTGTCAGAAATACAAGGGAACCCCTATCAATTAGTAGAACAGGCTCGTGAGTACCATTGTTTTGAGAATGATTCATGGTGGAACCGCATCCAGCAGAACTGCCGTGTCGCCTTCAATTCTCATCCTCAGATGTGCGAACGCGCCTACGAGATAGACCGCTGGAAGCATTCATGGCAATACAGAAAATTATGTACTAACTAAAAATGACAGACAATGAAGAAATACGAACAGTTCAACGAGAAAGAGTTGATGGAATCAGCAAAGATTGAGACTACATATTATCGGGCCTTGACGTTTTGCGAGCAATCTAACTACAAGGATGCCCTGCAGCTTCTCCACGAAGCAGCAGCTTTCAATCATCCAATGTCGATTTACTCCATTGGTGTTCTTTATGAGAATGGATATGGTGTCAGGAAGAATTATAAGCTGGCAGCTAGTTATTATCAGCAAGCAGCAAAACTGGGTGCCGTTAAGGCTATTCATAACTTGGCAACTTTCTATCGAGGAGGACATGGAGTTAAACAGGATTTAGCCCAGGCAGTTGCCCTTTACAAGAAAGCTATGAAATTGGGAGAAATCGAATTGGCTCCTTACAATCTCGGAACTATGTACTTTAAGGGCATCGGTGTAAGAGAGAACACGGAAAAGGCATTGGAACTATATAAAATCTCAGCTGACACAGGTGCAGCAGTTGCCAAATTTGCACTGGGCGTTTTATATTATTCTAATGGAATGATAGATATCGGAAAGTCCCTTATAAATGAAGCAGCTGAAATCGGAAATGAACATGCGATATTATGGACTGCGATAGAAGATTATTATAATAATGGTGATTTAAACTTAGTAGAAGTTCTAAATGAGATGATTAACTCTGAGGTAGTTCCTACCGAAACTTATGTTTGGTTAGGTGTCGTATATCAAAATGGAATAGGTGTTAAAGTTGATACACAAAAGGCAACGCAATACTACCTCAAAGCCATCAAATTGGAAAAACTTGTAGGAAGTATAGAAGATCCAAGAGCTTATAAAATGCTTGCCATGCAATTCTCAGGAGAAAAAGGAGTGTTTAAAAAGAATAAGGAGAGAGAGGACTTCTATTTGTGGTTGGTTTCAACATATGAAAATTCGAGATTAAAGAAATTATTAGAAAGAACAAACATTTAAATTCAAACGGAAATGGAAAATCAGGCATTAAACGGCAAAGCCCTAAATCTTATAATGAAGGCCAGGCGTGATTTTTTTCGCAAGGATGACCAGCGTAAGAACTTACACGATCCTTTATATCTATTGCAATATGGATATGTACCAGACACTCCACTTATGAGAGTCGTGGTCAAGGATATCATGTTTTGTAGTTATCAATATCAGCCTATCAACAGCGATAACTATCTTGTTAGCGATGGAACCGATTATGAGAAGTTGAAACGTATATTCAGCTATGACTATGGTATCAATATCGACGTTGAACGATATTTTGCCAGCCATCGTCTGTTTCGTCTAATGCAATACATTGAGAAGAATATTTCAGAAGAGAACCGAAAGGCAGTGTTGGACAGAGAACAACAAGAAAAGGGACTTGGCAAACAACTGTTTCAGCTACTATGCGACTGTTGTAACGGACACCAGCCCCATATCGGAAGCAATCCTGCCTTTGTCGATATTGATTTTAAAAAGTTCGAAGAAAAACTATATAAGCAGTACCACATGCTATTCTCACCATATGAACGGCGCCAGCTGAATAGCATCAATGACATTCTTCGTCATCTAATTTTCCGAATAAGAGATGGAGCGAGTATGAAAGAATACTAAAAATACAGGAATAACATTAATAATTACAAAAAAAAATAGTATCTTTGTGTCGTGCTTTAGAGTTACTTATAGTTGTTCTTTATTAATTGGAGGGCATTTAGGCGATGGCATACAGAATTGGTTCATTTAACATGTTCAAGTTTTCCTTTCAGTCTGACAGCGAGATAAGAAAGGATATTGTTCTCTTGTCCAGAATAATCAGAGAAAACAGTTTTGACATCGTTGCTCTTCAGGAGGTCTTTTCGCCAAATGCTTTAGCCCGATTGCTTGATTGTTTGGGACGATACGAATGGGATGGAGTATGGGATAGTCCAAGGTCTTATAGTTCCGTAGCATCTGAAGGATATGGATTCATATGGAACAAAAGGCGAATGAGACTCGCTACGACAGAACTACCAGATGGAACAAGGAAAACGTTTCGCCCCCACATCTATAACCAATATAGAGTAGATAGGCGTGTTGGCCAAACTCAGCTAATACGCAATCCTTATTATGCAAGATTTGAGCCTCAGGATGGCAGCTTTTGCGAGTTAAGACTTATTAATACGCATATTATGTTTGCAAAAGGAAAAACATCGAACTTATTAGATATTGGTGCAGTAACTATGAGAAAACATGAATTTGACATTTTAACCCAGGTACTGTATAGTACAATTTCCGACAAACGGTATGGTAACAACAGACCTGCATATACGATTATACTTGGTGACTATAATTTAAACCTTAGGGCATCAGGAGCTATAGGTGCATTCCTTAACGAAATTGTAATGGTTCAAGATCAAGGACATATCAAGAGACTGGTTACAGTTCAGGACCAGCTGACCACATTAAAGGCAGCAGACTCCGAAGACCAGGAATCAGACACTTCGTTTTGGGCGAACAACTACGACCATTTTACCTACGATATTGATAGATTTAGCACCATATCTGCAACATCAAATCGAATCGACTCAGTTAAAGAATATTGCGATGATGACTATAAACTACATAGAAAAATTGTATCCGATCATGTTCCTGTTTTATTAGATATCAATCTCAAATAATTATAAATTATGAATAAGAATAATTTGATAACACAAGGTGACCATAGTCACATGACAGATATGACCGTAGAGGAAATAGAACGTCAACAGCGAAAAGCAGCCTATGCTTTGAATCTGTGTACCGTATCTGTATCTCAAATCATAGATTATGAAGATCTCAATATTCTGGAACAAGAATATGAAATGATTCTGAATAATCTGAATTTGGAAAACTTTCCCAAGGATGATGCTCTTTTGCACATTCTAAAGCAGATACTTGACACCATTACTTTCTTTCGAATATACGAAGGAGATAAGCAGATGCTTGACAAAAAGTATCAGCATAAAATGAAGAATGCAATTTGGAGCGCGATTCCTAATTTTACCTTCGTTGCAAGTGGTAATCCCTACGCCATTGCAGTTTCTGCAGTATCAGCAATTGGAATGGGGTATATGAATTATCGCAGGGAAAAAGCGAATATATCACTTGAGAATGAGGAAGAAAACTGGAAACTTCAAAGATCGGCTATTGAGCAATTCAACGGATTGAGAAGAGAATTGTTTGACACAGCATGGCGATTAGCAGATACTTATGGCTTCAAAGATGAAGACAGACTTACAGAAAAACAGATTGCTGCTTACAATAAGATTCTTATGGATCCCGTACCACTTAGGAGATTTGAGAGACTTAATGCCATACAGCATTGTTTTAATGCATACCCTCCATTCTGGTATAATCTTGGAAATGCTGCACATGAAGTAGCAAAGATTTATGAAAATGCTGATTTTTCTGATTATCCTTTCCGCTTGGAAGCGATATCCAAGTATCGTTCGCTTGCAGAAGCAAGTTTCCATAAATATCTTGAATGCGACCATTCGTTATTAAGAACGGATTATATACGTTCTTCGTGCTGCTTAGATTATGCAGCTCTGTTGCTTGAGAAAAATGCAGGAGGCACGGATGAGCAAGTTCGACAATTGATTTCAGATGCTGAGAAATACGCTTCAGATGCCCTTGATGTGTTGCAGATTTGCGCAATATATAGTCTTCGAGTCAACGATATAAATAACGCACAAAGGCTCTTAAGGAAATTAGTCATAGAAGGATATAATACAATTACTAATGCTCAACTGCTGAGTTATGTATATCTGACAGTTGCTCTGAAAGATCAAAATCTTTACGATGAAAAAACGAAGGATTATGAAGAACTTGTATGTTTCGCTGATGGTAGTATGCTTGTTCCCTGGGTAAAGAATAAAGGCATGTTAAGCGAAAAAGGTGTTGATAAACTGCTGACGAAATTCCTTGACTATCATAAAGTACGTATTGAAAAGCAGTTCAAGGCTGTAGTGGATAAGATTATAGAAAAGCAAGCGATAGAATATAACAAGTTGTTGTTCAGACCTCGCAAAGATTACAACTTTGAGGAAAACAAGTTCTACACAGACTCCAATACATCCCAAAAAAACAGGGAGCAATGGTATTGCAAACTTAGTCAAAATAAGGATGAATGGAGTATCTTTGTCAATAACTTGAGAAACAAAAGTATTGCTTTAGTCCTCAATGAACAACTCAATGAGGTATGCAGATTATTATCTTCTTTAGTAACACAAAGTCTTAAAGGAGATTTAGAAAGTCTTGCTAGTACAGATGTAGTGGCAAAAACCTTTCAGAAGAAAGACTACAAAGAATACAACAGGATTTTTAAACGAGTTACTTCAGAAGAGTTTGATATAAACGATTGTAAGTCCTTTTTGCAAATCACCTTTACTTCTATCGTTTCCTCTTATGTCCAATTGTTCGAGAATAAAGCATGTTTAGAAATCGGGAAATTGAAGAACTTCCAAGAACTTATTTCAATAGAAGATGAACTTGCCGGCTTTTGCCGTGCTCAAAATTATCCATCTCCAGAACAGCTTTGCAAAGATGCACCTACAAGGATTATTGAAGATAAACCAAGAGAGTTTATAAATATTCTTGCTTTTTTCGATGGTGCAAAACAGATAAAACAGAATGTAGAAAAAGATTCGGAAATAAAAGCGATAATAGAGGAGTTCATTAAGAGTGGGAAAATATATAAAACAGGAGCTAACGAACATAGGGATATATTATTTTCAACGCATGAAAAAGATATTCAGGAAAGACGTAAAATATTATCCAAAAAGACATTGGGTGTCATAGATAAATATGGTTCAATTCTTGCCTACTTCCACGATAATAAAAAATGGTATAATCGCTTTAGAGATTTATATTTCCTAAGAACAGGTTTAGTTCTTGTAAGTGAAGCTACTTTTGCAATAAATGTTTGCGAATACTATAGATATGATAAGATTCAATATGACAATAGCAAAAATCTTATTCACATTGATGGTGTTAATAGCGATATTTACAGTTCTGATACAGTAAATGTCAGCGCATTATATGATTTAATTAGAGACTTGGGGATTGCTTCTGCAAAAAAATAATTAAACGATTATGTCAAAACTTAAGAGATGCTTATATCTTATCAATCTGTTGGAACGTAAGGGTGCCTTAACGCTGAAAGAGATTAATGATTATTACCAGTACTCGTCGCTCTATGAGGGTGAAGAGATTCTGCCAAGAACTTTTCTAAGGTATAAGGATTATATTGACGAAACATTTCCCTGTTACATAGAATTTAATCAAAGGACAGGGAAATATGAACTTCATCGGCACAAGGCTCTCTATGGTGAAGATGACTCGCTATATGACTATCTACTATCAGCTTATCATATAGAAGGAATGACAGAACTGGCACTAAAACATCGCGATAAGATTATACTTTCTGAGGCACCAACAGGTGTAGAGAACGTACAAATAATACTGGAGGCGATTGATCAGGGGAAAGGCATAGAGTGCGAATATTACTCATTTAATCGCAAAACGGTGAAGCATCAGTTGCTGATTCCCTATTTCTTGCGAACTTGGGAACAGCGATGGTATCTGGCTGCTGAACCAGACAACCACCATCATGGAATATCCATATTTGCATTGGAACGGATGGAGGACATCAAACTGACAAAAGACAAAATGCACCCGTCAAATAAAATCACAGTAGAGGAATATTTCGATGGAAGTTTTGGCGTTAACCATTCTGATAATCAAAAGCCTGAAATGATTCGGATTAAGGTTTATGGAGCACAAGTAGAATATGTCAGAGCATTGCCTATACACGAATCACAAAAGGAAATTGAAACCACATCCGAATGGAGTATCTTTGAATATAGGCTTGTTCCGTGTTACAACTTTTATCAGCAACTCCTATGGCATAGGGAGAAATTGGAAGTTATAGAGCCTTTAACTATTCGAGAGGAACTAAAGATTGCATTACAAAAGATACTGGAACGCTATTAATTTTATGAGTTTCATCAAGTATATAGCTGACGGGGAGCACTTCGAGGAAGTTCTGTCATTGGTGGGTAAGGCCAAGCAGACGGTGTGGATTGGGACGGCAGACATCAAGGATTTGTATGTCGATGACAAGCCATTCCTTGCACTGATTGCCTCCTTGCTGAAGAAAGGCGTAGAGGTTAGGCTGATTCATGCCAAGGAACCAGGAACGGCATGGCGCGAGGATCACGAGAAGCATCCTATACTCTATGATGGCATGGAGCGTGTGCTATGTCCGAGAGTACATTTCAAACTCATCATCATCGACAGTTCCATTGCCTACGTTGGCTCCGCTAACCTGACAGGTGCCGGTATGGGCATGAAATCTCCTAAGAAGCGGAACTTCGAGGCAGGCATTCTGACCGATGACCCTGAAATGCTTGAAGCAGCTATTGAGCAGTTCGATAATGTATGGATCGGCAAGTTTTGCAAAGACTGTGGCCGACGTGAATATTGCTCAGACCCGATAAAGTAAAAACATATCACCTAAAAGGCGCAGACATTGGCTACTTATTCAGATGTGACATCTATGAAGTTTCCTAGGTTTCATGACTACGCCGAATATAGCAAATGCTGTTAGGTACTGCTGTCTGCGATAGATGGCAGTATTTTGATTACATACAAGGTTCCTTATAAAATAATAATCTAGGTTTTCTAACTAATCTATTCATATCATCGAGCAAGGCGGCATTTGAAAACACAATCCCATCCTGTTTTACTATACCATAGCCATCATGGGCATGGCCAAAAAGGTGATAACGAGGTTTTATCTCCACGATACGATTCCGCAAAGGAGCATTTCCCCAGTGAGTTCCTGCAGATTTGTCGAGAATCATGACTGGTGGTTCGTGAGTGATTACAATATCTGTATCATCAGGAACTAGTGTTTCCGAATGGTTATACCCCAGCCCAAAGAAATGAATACCATCAATTTCAATGCTGTTGTCCTGTAGAAAGTAAACGTTGGAGGGTAAATCTTCTATTCCCTCCGCGTCCCAAAGACAGAGATCATGGTTGCCTGTTATGAAAATCTTGTGCTTGTAAGGCAACTCTATGTACCAATTCAGAAAGTCGAGCACCTCACTCTCAGCACCATTGTGGCTGATGTCACCGCTATGAATGATGACATCAGCTTCAGGTAAACTGTTAATCTGATGATGCAGTCCGTGAGTGTCAGACAGATGTAGGATCTTCATCTTTTGTTTTCAAACTTTGACAGATGTTCGACTCCGCTTCCAAGGAAAGTGTCAGGACCAATGTGTTTCAGACTTGATGGCAGTTCAAGATGCTTCAGAGACAAACAATCACCAAAGGCATCATCCCGTATGACCTCCAAACCATCAGGCAGTACGATATCTTCCAACTTCTTGCAGTGGCAGAAAGCCGCATTACCAATCTTCTTCAGCGTAGATGGCAACACCACCCTTTTCAGTTCACGACAATTCTCACACATACATCCTGGAATCTCAGTCATACCCTCTGGCAGAACCAGTTCTTCAAGATAGCAATCAATGAAGGTGTTATCTACCATGTGTCTTATAGTACTCGGAAGATGTATCTTTCGCAAGTGCTTACCTTCAATATACATAAATGGGAAGTCAATTACCTCCACCCCTTCAGGTATCGTGTATTCCTCACACGCAAAGAGTTTGCAATCAATGTGCCTGAGCGTTTTTCCGTTGTCACTGTATGTCACGCCCCATTCATCTGTGTCACCATATGAGAAGAGATGGACTCTTGGTACAGTTTCCGTATCAGTCATCCGATAATGGCCTGACTTCAACTTTACCAACGGATGTACTGCCACAGAGTCCCAATGCCAGTCATCCCAGTCCTTCACATAGTCTTCATAAGTGTCATAATATTCCTTGGTGTCATTCTGTTCCCAGCTTTCTCTTTCAGACTCAGGCGTTATTGGTCCAATTACTTTTACTGGCACAACAGCATCGTAAGGTGCCTGAAATACGGCAAGTACCTTTTCTCCCGCAGCAAAACGACATGCTTCCTGATATTTGGCACCGTCAGGCTGATGCCCACCATGAGTATAGGTAGCCAAAAGATTCTTATTGGCATCAAAAGTTTGTATCTTTGATGGCGACAAATCTTCTTCGTCCTCTATTTCGTAGCCTACAAGAGCTGCAGGTCTGTATAATGTATGCCCCAAAGCAAACTTCGAATCCTCGCTAGTCTTGAAAGCACCAATGGACTTGACACCAAGACCATGAGCTTCTTCCCAATCTTCTCGGTTTTCATAGACTGTCCCATCTTCAAGATCCTTGGTATAGATTATCCTCGCACTACAATTATCTGCTTTTGATGAAGATACTGGCGAAATAGATTGGCCATCATAGAGTCTGATAATTGGCCATTCATCACAGAATTGTTTTGCAAACTCATCTGGGCTGTCCGTATGGATGGGGATAATAGCCTTGGGTTGAAGTTGATGGAAGAACTCGCGCATATCTTTCATGTCAATATGACCACTGGTATGCATATAATCATATTCGTTATTCAAAGAGTTTGCTAAGTTATCATTGTAGGCTTCTGTTCCCTCTTTTACATAACCATCCCACATAGACAGCACTTTCTGCTTTTCTCCTGGTATTTGCTCAAGAAGATCGTCAAACCGTTCACTACTCCGGGCGATAAGCACATAACCTTTCTTATCAAGAAACGTTTTGAAACTATCAGAAACAAAGAAACGATCCTTATCAAACTTATGATACATGAGTGTTTCTGGCTCATATTTCCCATATTGGTATAATGGAGATTTTGTCCACATAGATTTGCTGTTGACAACAACATCCATAATTTGTTTCTGATACCCATCAACATAGAAAGGTCTTCCAGCCTCTA
>JAEEGK010028238.1_pt1 | contig 11274 bp, 7 predicted proteins | sample 8958771 | NCBI WGS metagenome assembly JAEEGK01 (sample SAMN16246547, study PRJNA631951) | gut metagenome | biome: gut microbiome; feature: rumen; material: SC-attached | host: Bos | place: Iran: Karaj | collected 2018-10 | reverse complement strand
AAATAAAACGAGCATATAAGAAATTAGCTTTAAAATATCATCCAGATAAAAATCCAAATAATTTACAAGCAAAAGCAATGTTTATGTTAATTTCAAAAGCATATAATTCTTTAACTGATGAAGTGTTCAAAATTTTTAATGGGTATTGAATACTCAATCACCATTATTTAAACATTTTTAAATTTATTTTTCAAAATTTTTAATAAAAACATAATTATTGAAATATATATATATGTTTTAATTAAGTTTAACAAAAATATTATTTAATTATTAAATTTTATTTTTATCAGTTTTTCTTTCCAAATTGCTTTCATTACAATTCTTATAGGTATGAATACCATTATTGCAATTATCATTGATATAATAATACCAAATAATACAATTGAAATAATAATAATATTTTTATAAATAATAAATAATTGAACTAAATTTAAGCTAAAAATGATTAGGAATAACATTAAATAAATTAAAAATAATAAAAGATATTCTATTAATACTAACAAAAAATTCAGATTATAAACTATTTGAAGGTAAATTTTTATTAAATAATTAACAACATATAAAAATAGAAAATAATCCATTAAAAGAAAAGAAAAATATCAAAAAAGAGATTAAGAAAAATGGTATTGATATTGAATAAATGAAAATAGGAAAGATATTATTAAAAAGAATATGATGAGGTATTAAAGATTAAATTTTACCAAAAGAAGCTAATAAAGAAAATAAAGAATTTAATTTAAAGTATATTATCTTCAAATCATAATATTATTTATATAAGTTATAAAACAAAAACCTATTAAATTAAAGTATAATAGCAATGATGAAAACAAAAAAAAAAATAATATTAATTAAAAAAATAAAAAACAAAAATAATCTATAATATTATATAATATTAATACAATAACATTTATTTCTACATTTATATATATTTTAATATCAATTTTCCTAAAATAGAAATAGATAAATTTAATAAGAAAAATAATAAAATTACAAAAGAATTAATTTGTAAAAATAAAACTTAAAATTCATCAGCCCAATTTTGATCATAATCAACAGGAACATCTTCATCATAATATCTTTCATAACCTTCATCAAGACAATTTTTATTCATAAAATCTTCATATTTCTCATTTTTATCATTTAAATTAGCTTCTTTACTAGTAGGAATATAAGGAGGAGTAAGTTTAAAATCAATTAATTCACTAAAATTAAAATTTTTAAAGAAATCACTTTTCTTAATCGTATGTATATTACATAATCTTTCATTAACTTTTTTATTAAGTAAAGCTTTAATTAAATTATTAAGATTAGTATATTGAGGATTTTTAGATAAATTAAAGAATTTTTTATTTAATATTTCTTTATAAATTTCAATAACTTCAGTAACATAATTTCCAAAAGGATAACTTCCATAAAATATTTCATATATACAAATACCAACAGACCAAAAATCACAACTTAAGGAATATCCTTTTCCTTGTAAAATTTCAGGAGGAATATAATGTGGAGTTCCTATAACAGTTGAAGTATAATCTGTTAAGATTTTAGCTGTTCCAAAATCTATCATTTTTAAATAACCATTTCCATCTATCATTATATTACTTGGTTTAATATCTCTATGAGCTATAAATTTTTTTTGTAAATATTCTAATATTAAAAATAAACTTCCTGAAAAAAATTGAGTTTCTTTTAAGTTCTTTTTATTTAATCTTGATGATAAATATTCATCTAAGTTTTTCCCGTTTACATATTCTAATAATAAAAAACAAAATTTAGAGTTTTTCATACTTTTAACCATTTTAACAATAAAAGGATGATCTAAAGTTAACATTATTCTTCTTTCATTTACAAAATATTTTGCTAATATTTTTTGTACTTCAACACTCTTTCTTGATATTGCTTTAACAGCATACATATTTTTTTTATTATGAACTAAAGACACAGTACCAAATTTACCTTTACCTAAAAATTTAATATAATATAAATTATTTAAATCAATTGCATCTTCTTGTAAAGAAACAATTTTATTTAAATAAGATTTAATTTTTTTATCATCTATAATATCATCAAAATCACTTTTTGTTAAAGTATAACAAACTACATTATCTAAAGCAATTATACTTGCACTTCGTTCAACAAAGCCTTCAGAAGATAATAAAACATTTTCTCCAAAGCAACTTCCACTTTCTAAAGTTCTTATAAATTTACCGTTTTGATTTATTTCAACTCTTCCTTTTGAAATTATATAAAATGTATCTCCTGTTGTTCCTTCTTCTACTATTTTTGTTTTTTCTGAAAATTTTAACTTTTGTAATCTTGAAGCTATTAATTCTAAAGTTTTATCTGAGAGATTTTTAAATAAATATATTTTTTTCAGTTTTGATATTCTGTTTAATATATTTAAAGGCTTTTCTTTTTTTAAATCTATTTTTAGAATTTTACATAAATTTAATATTGATGATTCTAAAGTAATGCAATCGGGATTTGCTATTAAATCATTACCTAAATCTTTGTTAGAATCTTTAAAAAATATTTCTCCAATTATATTTCCTTTTGAAGCTAATAATTCCATTTCTTTTTCTTTATAAATTGAACCTTCAATAACAATAATTAATCTTTTACTATTACTTTTTAATTTATCTGATATTTTATTATTATAAATTTTTTCATTTTTACTATATATTTTAATAGTAAAAGCTTTAAATAATTCAGGCATTAAAGATTCAATGAATATACTTTTTAAATGAGAGTTTTCTTCAATACAAAAAAAAACAATATAATATCAATATAAGTTTGTCCTAAAGCTTCTTTTAAACTTTCTCTAGATAATTCATAACATATAGTTTTATTTATAGAAAAAATATCAGCTCCTCTTTTAGTATCTATTAATATAGCATTTTGACCAAAATAATCATTATTTCCTAATTGCCTAATTTCTTTATCTCCTATTTTAACAGAAACTAAACCTTCTTTAATAATATATAAATTATTTCCTATATCTCCTTTAGTTATAATCCTATCTCCATCTTTAAATTCTTCTAATTGTATTTTTTGAGCAACATTATATTTACTAATATTATCAAGTGATTTAAATATTGAAATAGTATTTAAAAAATTAAATCTTTCTTTTAAAATACTTTCATTAACTTTTCTTTGAATATCTATAAATATTTCTCCATCTAAAGAAAAAAATTCACATTTTTCACTACATTTAATAGTCTCTTCTCTTTTTTTATGAGATAATAAACTTAATTCACCAAAGCAATCCCAAGGAGAATAACTTTTTTTAAATTGTCCTTTTTCATAAGACTCAACTCTTCCTGAAGCTAATATATAAAAATAATTACCATTATCTCCTTCTTCATATACTATTTTTCCTTTAGATAAAGGAAAATATATTAATTCTTTTACTAATAAATCTAATACACTTTTATTAATGTCTTTAAATACAAAATGATTTTTTAAAGCATTTCTTATATTATTTTCTTCTTCTTTTGTCATTATATGATTTGTATATTGTGGTATTGATTCTATTGAATTATCATTTACATCTTCAAGATTAATTGAATTACGATTATTAAGTGTACTGCTTTTCATTTTCATTATATTATTTCCACTTTGATTATTTTCTAAATTATTTTTACGTAATGTTCTTTTTGAATTTGGCATTTTTAAATTTATCTTTTTCATATTTATTTGATTTAACATATATTCTCCACTTTTATTTATTGAAGAAATAGTAGATAAGTTTAATCTCCGAATTTTAGAAAATTTACTTGGATCTATATTATCAATATTTATTTTTGGTTCTTCTATTTTAAAAATTGATATTATTTCCCTATTGTTTTTCTCATTTTTTTGATTTTCAACAGGAATTTCTGCATTATTTGCTTTAACTATTTTTAAATTTATATTAAAATTATACCTTGACAGCAACCATTTATATGTCCCATATTTTGAAAATTAAATTATATTGTTATGACCTTTAAAAAAATAAATTTAAAAATAATTTAAATTTCGACAAAAAAAAAATTTAATATATGAAAAAATTAAATTATGGTTTTACCTTAAATTATAAAAAAAAGGTTTAAGAATAAATTATAAAATTAATATTTTTTCAATTTATTTTTTTATCTTTAGGTTTAAAAAATACATAAGTATCAAAAAATAGGGATTTTTTTACCATAAAAATACTAATTTTTAATTTGTAAAAAGGGAACAACAGAATTATAAACAGATAATAATCCTTTAAAATCTCAATTACAAATGAAAAATTCTTTCCAAGATCTTGTTCTTATGACAATTAAATAAAAAATTACAACTCCAATGTCAAAATGTGAAGTAAAGAAACTTAATATAATAAACAAAACAATTAATTACTTATTTTAAAAATTTAATGCCATGAATCCAATTGAATTACTATAATGCTAATATTATAAATGGCAAAATTTATTTTTTTAATATTTTTTTTTTAGTATTTTTAATATTTTGATTTATCTTTAATAATATATATTTAAATTAAGATTCACTTTATTATTTTAAAATAGGATTTTTTTTATAAGATTATATCCCTATTTTTGATGTTTAAAAATCCAAAAAATTAAAATAAATATTTTTTTACAATTAAATAATTTATAAAAATATTAATTTTAATTATTTAATCATATTCTCTTTCCCAAAAGGTTTAGATAATATAGATTTTCCTTGGCAATAAGATTCAATATAATCAGAACATAATTCCCTTACTTTTCTAAAAGCAAAAGGATTTTCTTTAATTTTCTTAACATAATCAATATTAGGATTTGCTGCTGTAACTCTTGTTAAATGAGTAAACTCATCTAAACCTTTAGTTTTATTAAATATTGTAACTCCATTTTTAATTGGAATTTCATTCTTTATTCCAGGAGAAATTATATTATATATTGTACTAGGTAAATTAGTTGTTTTTAATACATTTGTTTTTTTATCTTCCCAATCACTATTTGATTTTGCTATACTTGATATTTTATTTTTTGCTAATTCTGATTTAAATAAAAACTTTTCTCCCATTTTTTCTTTTTCAAAAGGTGATAAATTTTTTTTTCTATTAAAGATATCACTTTCCATATAAACAACATTAGTTTTATGATTTTCTCTAAAAGCATTGTAATTTAATTCTTTTTTATCTAAAGGAGTTTTTTGCATGAAAATATCACTTAATAAAGCTTGAGATTTAATTTCTTTGTAATTAATTGTCTTATATAAAGGAGTATTTTCTTTTATTTTTTTATCAATTTTTTTCTTAAAGTAATTCGGATTAGTAACATATTTATGATAATCTAAATAACCTTTTGGAAGATATCTATCACTTTCAGTGTGAATTCTTATATTATTTAAATCTATATTTTTATTATCATTATTATTATTATTAATATCAATTTGAGGAATATTTTTTTTAATTAAATTTCTTGAATGAACTGATGTTGCTGTTTTAGGTCTTTTATTTATTGTCATTTCTTTAATATTTTCTATTTTAGGATTTTTATTTTTAGATAATTCTCTTTCATCAAATGAAGGAAAATCTCTTTTAAAAGCTTTAACTGGAGTATTTTGATTTCTAAATGAATTATAGCCTTTTCCATTAATTATTTGCTTTAATTCATTATCATTTCTTCTTTGATATTGAATTGGTAATTCTGTTCCTCTTTGATTTGTTTTCTTAAGATCAATATCTCTTAATGAAAATAATCTTTCACTATTTTCAGGTAAAGTAATTGCTATATTTCTTCTATATTTTTTAGACGAAATTTTTATAAAAGTTGAACATTATATTTCATTGATTGGAAGATTAGATAATATAATAACATTATTATCTTCTTTTTTAAATTATTATAATTCAAATAATTCAAGTAATTTAAAATTAATTAAAGATTTTGTATTTGAAAATAAAAACCATCAATTTTTCTCAAAAATGAAAATGAATTCTAATCATTTACCTTCTACAATATTTTATAAATATAATGTAATCTGGATTTTTCTGTAAAAAATGAGTTAGGAATTATAATGAATCAAAAAAAAACACAACAATACAAAAAATTGAAGCATCACTTGAAATTCAATTTATATTAGTATTTTTTCATCATTATTTTTAAGTAGAAAAATAATTAAGCTTTAATATTCTATCAAAATTTCATAAATTATTTATTATTACTATTTTAAAAAAGTTAGAAAAGATACAAGTAAATTATAATAATATAAGGAAAAGTACAGAAGGAAGGTCAGAATTCTAATACTATAAAACCAAGAAATTCCAAAATTAATCATAATATAAGTGATATTAATAATATTTGAAATGAAAATATTTTGTATTTTATTTTATATTAATAAAATATAAAATTAACTTTTGACATTTTTTAATTGAATATATAAGTATTTCCTATAGATATTATGTATTTTTTATTATTATCTACATCAATTAAATTTTTTAAAGATATTAACGGTGCTGACTTAGAAAATACTTTGAATTAATTATAATAATATTAAATAATTTTAACAAAATTAAGAAATCTCCATCATAATATATATAATATAAATTAGTTAAATTATTTATTATTTTTTTTAATAATATTATTATTATTTTAAATTCAAATAAAATATGAATTTTATTTTTTTTTAAAGAAATTTGGGGATTGGAGATTGGGCCCAATCCCCATTATCCATTATAATAATATTTTAAAAAAACCAATTATTTAATATTATTTCTACATTTTTTGCAATATTCAAAATATATAATATAAAGATATTTAATTTTTGAAATTAAAAAAAATAAATAATGTTAAAAATAAAATTAAAACAAAACAAAATTTGATTTATTTTAATAATTATTTAATTTATTCTAATTCATATATTTTATATACATAAATATATTTAGATTTTAAAACATCTAAATTTTTTGAAATCTTTTTTTTTCTTTCCTCTTTTTTATTTTCTTTTAAAAATTCATTGAATAATATTGCCATAATTGTGTCTTTTTCATTATTAAATTTAAAATTATTGTTAGATGATAATTCATAAATTTCGCATAAATAAGTAAATAAAATATTTTCTTTATAAGAAAATATACCAATAACATCTTCCATATTTTTTAACTTGCTAAAATCTGAAAAATCAATATAAAAATTATATATTAATGTTAATTTTGAAGAAAAAAATTTATTTGTTTTTTTAATAAGATTTATTATTTTTTCTTTTTCTTCTTTTTTTAAATAAAAATAATGATCATTTTCTAATAAATTCCTTCTAATTAATTCAAATGATTGATAATTATTATTAAAATTTTTTCTTTTTTTTTGAACAAATTGACTTTCAATAAATCTTATAATATCACGTTTTTCATATATATTCTTTTCTTCATATTTATATTTTAATTCTTTTCCATTTAAAAAATATTCTAATTTTATTTGTTCTTTATTCTCATTCATAAAAGTCATTGTTTTATATGAAAAATAAATAAAACTTATTTGATTATTAATTAATTCTTGAATTGTATCTTCTTTTAAATATTCATAAGATAAAATATAATAAAAAAATACTTTTTCAATAATAATAGAGTAAATTGTTTGAAAATATTCTTTAGTTGATAAAGCATCAGTAGTATATTCCAATAAATTTTTGATACCAGCTTTTTTTTTGTGATGAGTAATTTGAAATAAAATTAAATAAAATCTTTTATCTTGTTCATTAGAATTACAATTTATTAAAAGTGCAGAATCAAATGATTTATTAGATTGATTTTTAGGTTGTATATAATAAGATATATTTGAATTTGTAATTGTATTTTTTTCAATATCATCTAAAATTTTTTTATTATAATTTAAATAATCATAATTATTATTTTTTATTAATTCAAAAACACACAATTCATTAAATTCATTTTCTATTTCTTTTTTTTTGTTTAAAGAAAGATTTTCATAAAAATTATTAATATATCTATTCTCAATATTACCAAATATTTTTTTTTCACAAATTGTAAAGAAAACTTTTCTTTCAAGAAAAGAACCTAATGCTGACCCAGATAAATTTCTAATATTAATTTCTTCAGAATTTTCCATTTCTAAAATAATTTTATTTATTGTAATTCCTATAAAAGGAAAAGCATATTTACAAATAAATTTATTTAAACAATACTTACCATCTAATTTTATAAAAAAATTATCTTCTTCATCAATTTCTTCTATAATTAAATATTTAATTGGATATTTTTTAATAAAGTCAATAATATGAGATGAATCAATTGTTTCTCTTTTTAAAACAAAATTATTTAATTCAATTAATTCTTCAATAAAATTTTTTTTCTTTTCTTCTAAATTTTTATAATTATAATAATCTATAATTTTTTCTTTTATTGAATTATAAATTTTATCTAAAAATTTCTTGACTATTTCTTCATTAATTATCCCTTTATTGTTTAAAGAATTAAGCAATAATTTATTAAAATATTTTGGATTAAAATTTAATAATTTTAAAGTATTTATAATAATATCTTTATTATTTGAAACTGAATCATCAATAATAACTAATTTACTTAAATAAATAATTTTTTCATTGTTTTTAAATTTATTTATATATTCACATCCTTTGTTTAAAGATTCAAAATCCAAATTTCCTAATTTTTCAAAATAATTAATATCAAAATATTCTATTTTATTAGTTTTTATTCTTATTGTATTATCTTTATCTTCATTAATATTCTTTTGTTTAAAAATTTGAATTTTTTCAAAATCACTATCATTATTTAATTCAATATTTTTATTAAAATCTATTTTTAATAATGCTTTTTCATATTCATTGAGATATTCAACTTTATTAGTATTAATTGGACTTGTTTTTCCATAATAAGCTTCATTTTCAATATATAAAGAGAATTTAGAAATTAAAAATAATTTGATATCATAATCATTTATTGAAGAAGATATAATAATTTTAAAAAAAAAAGGTTTTTGTTCAATTATTTTTTTTATTTTTTCAATATTATTATTTTTATCAAATTTTTTTTTATATTGATCTATAATAATAACAGAATTATAACTAATCTTAGTATTTATTAAAAACTGTTCTAAGGAATTCCAAAAATCCAAATTTTCATATGTTTTAATAAACTTTGTAAATGAAATAAAATCTTTTTTTTGATTTTTTTTAGTTGTAATAAAAATTTTCATCATTTCATATTTAAAAAGATCAAAAGATAATTGTGGATTATTATTAATTGTTTGTAAATTAAAATATAAAATTGGTTTTTCATTTTTTAAACGTGAATAATATAATAATGAAAAAGACTTTCCAATACCATCAATTCCCATAATATAAAAAATTGAAAATAGATCTTCTTTATAAATAAAATCATCTATCATTTTTAATAAAGAATTTCTTTCCTTATTTAAATAAACATTAATTTCTTTTAATTCTTGATTAAAAATTTTATCAAATAAAGGATTTAAAAGATCCACATAAATTGAAAATTTCTTTTCATAAATAAAATTTTTCTCTAATGTTTCATAAAGTGTTAAAAAATATTTATCAATAATAATTTTTTTTTTTAAATTTATACTTTTATATTTTCCAAAAATAATATTTTCAGCTTTTATTTGATTTTTTTCATCATAAAATTCATAATCGTTTTGTAAAATTTTAAGGCATGAATTTAAATATTGATAATTATAAACTTTAAAGGAGTTATTATCTTCATCATAAAAATTAATAGGTTCTTTTTCAATAATTATATCATAAGAAATAATATTCAATTTTTCTCCATCATAAATATATTTTATATCATTATCATTATCATTATTATTAATCTCTTGTATTTTATCTTTTTCTATATTTGTTTGATTATTATAATGTAATAAAACTTGTTCAGCTATATCAAAATAGTTGTACTCATTTTTAACAAAAGTAAATGGAGGATTTGAGAAATCTATCATTTTATTTTAATTTAAATATAAACAAATAATTAAAATATTTTAATAATATGAAGGTTAATAACAATTTAATTAATTCATTAATTTATAAATAGACAACAATAGTTTAAAGAAATAAAAGAATAGTTTATAAAAGGTTATATAATTAGAACATAGAGGATTTATTTTAAAAAATAAATTAAAAACAATTTTTATTTTATAAATGAAAAAAGTATATAATAATATATCTCATTCATTATCCCTAGAAAATTTATTTCAAATAATTTAACAATTGGATGTCCTTTTACTCCTTATTCCTCAATTAAAACAATATTAAAAATAACTTAAAGAAAAAGAAGATAATATTATAAATAAAGTATTTTCTAATGATTTGAATATTCTTAAAAAAATAAAAGAAATTTCTGCTTTATTTGATTTTAATAAACATAATGAATAATTAGAAAAATCATTTAATGCAATATTATTAGGAACAAATGGTGATATTGATTAAGAAAAGAAGTTTTATTAATCTAAGGAGAATAAATAAGAATTTAGAAAAAGAAGTTAAAATTGAAAAACAACATTATTAAATGATTTACTATTAAAAGCTCAAAATTTTGAATTAACAACCATTGAATTATGTAAAAAGTTTAAAATAATAGAAACAACTGATTTTTCTCAAAAGGTAAATTTATTAATTAGTATCAGTAATGGTTCAATAAAGCAAATTTTTAACATAAATGAATTATAAACATTTAGAAAAACTATATCATCTAATATATAAAGAATGTAGAAGTGAATGATATGGAAATATTTATGTTAAATCATCAGTTGAAAATATACAATTTCTATGTCCATTATCTTTAGAGAATGTAACAATATAATAATATTACTTACATTAACTGATGAAAAAGAAGAATTAAAACTTTTATTAATTGAATTTAAAAAAGTTTCTTTAGGAAAAATATTGAATTGTCCTTTAAATACTTTATATAATGATGATTTTGTAAATAAATTAAAATTATATGTTGATCATCTTATTTCACTTAAAACTTTAAGAGATGTTGAAGAAAAAGGATATCCTTTTGAAAAATCACCGAATACAAAAAAAAAAATTATTGGTGCTATTAATTTTGGAGAATCTGAAGAACATGTAAAATATATAGATTATAATTTAATGAATTTATTAACAATTTATTATTTAATAAATAATTTTTTTTAACTATAATATTACATATGGTTTGGGGATTGGGCCAAATCCCCAATAATTGTAATTATAAAAAAAAAATTTGAAATATTTAATAGACTTAAATTAATTTATTATATGATAAAAACAAAA
>JAEEGK010028235.1_pt1 | contig 11275 bp, 6 predicted proteins | sample 8958771 | NCBI WGS metagenome assembly JAEEGK01 (sample SAMN16246547, study PRJNA631951) | gut metagenome | biome: gut microbiome; feature: rumen; material: SC-attached | host: Bos | place: Iran: Karaj | collected 2018-10 | reverse complement strand
AGTTGACAATCTCGAACTGGCGCTGGGCGTTGGCGCTCAACGTCAGGGTCAATGTCAGCAAGAATAGTAGTTTCTTCATGTCTGAAAAAATATCTAAAAGAATGGTTAATGACTCTATAGGACTCTGCAAAAATACACAAATAAATTGAAACGATGGCGCATTTATCCGTTTTTTCATGGCAATACTTTTTGAATGTCGTCATTTGTTTGTAATTTTGTGTTTTCAAAAAGGGCATGTGTTCTATGCCCATGAAAACACAACAATAATACATCAACTGATATGAAACGCTTCTTATTATCTGTTTGCTTGGTTTGGTCTGCGACCTTGCTCTTCGCACAAAATGAACCGTCTGCTTTCATGAAAAAACTTACCGCTCTGAAAGATGTAAGCGGAGTGGAACGACTTGAGACGAAAATGTTTCCCGAGAAATACCTTATCTGGGTACGTCAGAATGTGGATGGAGATAATGCCGACAAGGGTACATTCAATCAACGTGTTATCGTTGGATACAGGGGCGAAGACCGTCCAACTGTCATTGTCACCGAAGGCTATTATGCCGACTATGCGCTCAGTCCTTATTATATGGAAGAACTGTGTCAGTTGTTCAATGCCAACATGGTGTTCTGCGAATACCGTTATTTCGGTCCATCCACACCTGAACCTTGCGACTGGACGTACATGACCGTTCGAAACTCCTTACGCGACCTGCATCATGTGAACCAGACATTGCGGTCCGTGTTCAAGGGCAAATGGATATCCACGGGCATCAGCAAAGGTGGCCAAACCACTATGTTCTACCGTGCGTACTACCCAGAAGACATGGATGTCTCGGTGTCGTATGTGGCTCCGCTCAACAAGAAAGTGGAGGACGGCCGTCATGAGAAGTTCCTCAGCAAGAAAGTGGGTACGAAAGAAGAGCGAGAAGAAGTGCTGGACGCACAGGAGCACCTGATGGAGCGAAAGCCATACATATTGCCCAAATGGGAAGAATACTGCAAAGAGAAAGGCTATTCCTTCAGAGTTCCTATGGCCGATATCTACGACTTCTGCGTGATGGAATATTCGTTTGCCCTCTGGCAGTGGGGAACGCCCGTATCCTCCATTCCTGACGATGACGCTTCCGACGAGACATGGCTCAAGCACTTCATCGAGGTCTCATCACCCGACTATTTCTCCTTGCCAAACCGATACATGCCTTTCTTCGTTCAGGCTGCCAAGGAACTGGGATATTATGGCTACGACAACAAGCCTTTCAGAAAACTGTGCAGTGTGAAGCATCCCAAACACTACCTGCGTGACGTGATGCTCACGGAGGAACTGTCCCACTTGAAATTCGACAAATCCTTGTATAAATACACCAAACGTTACCTCAAGAAGAACGATCCGAAACACATTTTCATCTATGGTGAGATCGACCCATGGTCATCGAGTGGAGTGGCAGGCTGGCTCGATTGCAGCCGTAAGCAGAACATGCGCGTATATGTGCAACCCAGAGGAAGCCACACGGCGCGTATTGGCAATATGCCCGAAAACATGAGGCACGAGATTATAGACCGTCTCATCCAATGGGTCGATGAGTAGCCATCAATAATGGAGTAGAAGAAAGATGTCGGAAAAACAGAACATATTATTCCTCAATGTGCTCAGTCTGCCCGCCAGCGGCAATTTCGTGGGCATAGAGAATAAACTTCAGATGATGGACAATCTTAGTGGCCATTCGGAGTTGAAAGACCGCTATATGGAGCCGTTTGAGAACACTGTTCAAATCAATGCCAGCGTTATACTGATTTGCAAGGGGGGAACCGCAACGATTAGAGTAAATTTCGAGGATTATCTGATGCAAGAGGGTGATGTCGCTATCGTTATATCCGGTAATTTCCTACATGTCATCGACTATTCCGATGACTTGAAATTTGCTGCTATTGCCCTTAATTACAATGACTTTGATATTTCAGGAAATGCCCTTGTGCCCATGGCTCTGTTGAAGCATTTCATGGCGATGCCTGTGTTCCATATCGACAACGACACCATGGAAGACTGCCTTAGTGTCTATCGATTTATGAAGAAACGGCTGACGAACGACGACTTCATCTACAAGGACGAGCTGGCACGCAATTGCATCTCAACACTTGTCTATATGGCACATCAGATTCTTGTCAGCAATGAACGTATCATCGACCCTCCCAACGACAAGTCAAGGCAACAGCAGATTTTCGAAAAGTTCATCAACGAGGTCAACCAGCATTTCATTCACGATAGAAACGTCTATACTTATGCCGAAAGATTGTGCATCACGCCTAAATACCTTTCTGCAATTGTGAGACAAGTCAGCGGAAAGTCGGCCAACGACTGGATTAACGATTATGTGATTCTGGAGGCCAAGGCACTCCTTAGGGTGAAATGGAACACCATCAAGGATGTGAGCAACAAACTCAATTTCCCTAACCAGTCCTTTTTCGCTAAATACTTCAAACAGCACACGGGCATGACGCCCAAAGAGTACAAGCAAAAGGGATAATGCCATCCTATTTCCATTTTTTTCGAAAAAGCATACGGATATTTGGTATTATGGATGATAATTGCGATATTTGCATTATTATGTTGAAATAGGGGCGATGAATGTCTAATCTTGTAAAAAACACCTCTCTATGTTTTGTCGCTACTTTCGTTACTTGCAGGCCAGTGCCACCAGCGGAGAAATCATCTGCACCTCATCACCAGCGCAGAACGCATTCCTGCGCCTGATGAAAAAAGGAAATATTGACTTTAGACAGTTCATCTAATCAATTGCGTGTATCATGAGAAATTCTTGCACAAAATCTGGCATACTGGAACACAAACCACATTTCTGCATGACTTTCCTCCGATTTCTGGGGAAAAGGCTTTTCTTCATCGTGTTCACGCTTTGCTTTTTTGCCAGCCTTGGGAGTTTTTCCAAGAATATCGAACGCACCGTCAGCACTGGATTCGGGTCGATCACTTACACCATTACCGGAGTGGATGGTGAGCCTGAATTTCTCAACAGTCAGGGACGTAAATTGGTCTCGGAGAAGAGCACTGAGAGGTACATGCATTATGATTCCCGGGTAGGGAAAAAAGTCATCATGGAAATCCAACGTTGTTGGTATTCCTTCAATTCCTATTGTATCTATCAGACAGAAAAAAATATTTCCTGTTCGGTCAAGGCTTCTTTCAATCCTGCTGGAAGCAACTCTGTAAAATCAAATAAAACGAAATGGTATAATAATACGGTGGACTTGGGAACGTTGACGCAATATGATTTGTTATACGATTGGTGTGACCGCCAAAGAGCCCCAAACGTGATGGGGTCTCAACTTCGCCTAACGACTCCCCCTTATCAAATAGATGAAGGGATGGCTATGACGACCGTATGGGATAAGAATGGTTGTTGGATACGTATAGGCGCTCGTTACGTCCATCAGTATTATGACGGCGAGAACATAAGGGAAGATATTGAGATTTATTACGATGAGTATCATATCATGTTGCCAAGACCAGGCAGCAACCCTGTCGTAGAGGATGATGAAGTCCTGCCCCCGGTCGTCATCGACACCGCTGGCAGCGAGCCCACCCCGCCCATCGGTCCCATCCATGAGGAGATCGATCCCCCGGCTCCTTCCGACCCGGGTGAGAACGGATGTATCATAGGTTCACTCATCGGAGCTATCGCCCTCGGTGGAGGTCTCGCCGCTTGGAACCTGAGGAAGAAGAAAAAGGAAGAAAAGGAGAAAGCCACGCCGCCACCTGTGCCAGTGAAGCAAGACACTAAAAAGCAAGAGCAAGAAGACGAGGACGAATACAATGAGCGTTGCTCTTACGTGATGTCCATCAAGAAGGACTTCGGCGACACCTTTGTGCCTGGCGATCCACCTCAGACCGTCTATGCGCGTATCATCAAAATCACACCCGAAGGACGGGAAATGACCGAACCCACGCTGACCCGAATGATCCGCATCTCGGGCGACGACTACCTGCAGGTGAGTCCTACCACGCCATACGGGGAGTACGTAGCCGCTAACGTCGTGGCTCCCGTTATCGAGGACACCCCCTTAGAGGCGGTTGTCAATTTCGTCATGGCCGCAGATGGAGTCTCCTTCACCAACCACATGCACTTCTTTGTGGAAGGCGCGGAAATTCTCTTCGGACAGGACAACCTCACACTTCCCGCCGACTACGAGAAGACCGTCGAACTGCCGTTTGTCGTTCTCGGGCTCGGTGAAGATCCCAAGGTGGTAGCCTCTGTGGAGAAGGGCGCTTACGATGTGGAGGTGAAGAAGAAGGACGATCTTTGGCTCGCCGTCATCAAAGAGAACAAGGGATGTCCCGACTTCAAGAACAAGTTGGAGCCTGGTAAATACAGTTACTACTCGCTCCACATCAAGGCCAGCGACTCGAACGGGCGCGAGGTCGAGACCGACTATCCTATCTGCCGTTTCCAGATGGGACTGACCATCGACTTCAAGAGAATCAAGTGCTTCGAGGAAGAGTACGACATGAAGAACCACCTCAGCAAACGTTTTGTTTACGAACGTGTCAAGGATGTCTCGCCATGGAATACCAACGACCCCCAGTACGAGCTCAAGAAGATGACGCCTGCTGAGACCAAGACCAAACTGCGCCTCTTTGAGTACGACGAGGAGAGCCACCAGGTACTTCGTATTCCGGCAGTGCCAGATGAAATCAAATACGAGGCTGTGGATGAGAGTAGGCAACCGTTAGTTGATAAATTAGGCATTGACTGGGAGCCCCGCAGGGATGTGGAGGACGGAGCCCGTCCTATCATCTTCCGCTGCATCAGGGGCGCCCTCGACGCACCCCTGCGACTCAAGTGCAAGGTCAAAATCACCACCACTTTCAACAACCGTAAATACGAGACGGAAAAGGAGGTAATGCTCACCTCTCAGCCTGTCCGACAAAGCAAGGACATGGCTGACAGCATGGGGCAAATCAAGGAGGATGAGCGTATCGGCGAGAGACTCATGGCTATTCAGTCCACCATCTTCACCCATGGCTATCTGAAAAACCTCGCACCCCTCGACCGATACATACAGACCATGCTCGACTCATACGACGACGCTTACGGCTACGACAACGAGCAACTCCGTACTGTACGCCGCATTTGGGGAGGATTCCTGCAAGGCACATTCGCAGGATGCAACGCCGACACCGAACCCGTGACGCTTGGCGACGAACTTGTGATGTTCTTCAACGCCTTCATGGAAAAAGGCAAGGAGGTGGAGGACTCCCTCGGCTTCTTCTCACGCATGGCTCTCGGGGTTGTTACCCTCGGCTGCTCTGAGGTGGTCTTCACATCCATGGAGGTGGTGCGTGAGATGAAGGACTATGTGGACAAGGGCGGTGAAAGCGTCTTTGGTGCCTTCTGTTGCGGCGTGAAGGTCGTGGCACGTGAGTATATCATGGAGAAGGTTTCCGACCTCGGCATGGGACTGCTCAAGAAGGGGGCCAACAAGGTGGGACTCACACCTGAGAATCTCAAAGCCAAGGCCAAGGAGTATTATGGCAACATCACGCGAGGGCGTCAGATGAAGCAAGCCATCTCCGACACCAAACTTGCCAAGGCCAACGCCCAGGTCAAGGTGGAACAGACCAAGATGCTTACCCAGAACCAGCACCTCGACCTCGACGAGATCAAGATGAAGAAAGCCGAGATAGAAGGACTGGAGTTAGGCAAGAAGAAACTCGACCAGTTCAAGGAGGTGATGGATCTGCCCGATACTCCTTCTTCGAATATAGCGAAGAAGAACAAAATGGCCATGGAAATTCAGAAGGACAAGAACGCCATGAGCCTGCTGGCCGACTACGATAACAAGGCTATGAACGACATGAGGTCGAAATTCAACAAGCAGATACAGGACCTGAGTGACGGAGCCGACTATGAGGTGATGTACCAAATGGCGATTGATCATGAAATCCCGTTCAACGAGGTCAAGAAACTGAATGCCTCCGCTTCCTCGAAGAATGCCCTGAAAGAAGGTAAAAAAATCACCTTCGACCACGACGCCACCTTCTACCACGAGAACCCGAAAACAGGAGAGAAGTTCTATTTCGACCAGGTGGAGACCGAGAAAATGTATAACAAAAAGTACTATAAGGAGTATCACGGAGAACACGCCGTTTCCACAGAATCGAGATATACCCAGTTTGCCAAAGAGGCTGAACAGACGGTCATACAGTCTGACTTACATCCCGAGAGTTATGGTAACGACCACTTCAAGATTCTGGCAGATGCCAACAGCAAAACGAACGCACTGGCCGATGCCAATAAGGTGGCCGATGCCATGACCTACAAGTGCAACGAGTGGTACCAGCAGGGCATGAAGGAACTTGCTGACCCGAAGACTGCCTCGGCAGGTATCGCTAAGATACGCGAGGGATGCCGCCAGTGCTACAAGCAATACGATAACTACCTCTCACCACGAAACATCACTCGTTCGGGTGTCAACGGTGGCAACAAGATTCCGCCTGAGTTCCACGCTTATATGCGCGTTCTGAAGGAAATGGATGTCAACAAGGGCGGTTCGGTGGTGAATGCCAAACGTGAACTTGAACGTCTTGGCACCTCCTTCGAGAAGGTATTCCAGCAACTCGGCGAACTTATGAGGGAAGTGGGGTAGGACCCCTTCAACTCCCCCTTCAAAATCTTTAGAAAATAATTATTAACTTGAAAACTTTATTTTGTTATGATGTATTGTAGATATTGTGGATTTCAGCTGACCGACAACGCCCATTTCTGCACCAAATGCGGAAAGGCTGTCGTGGCAACAGTTCCGCCACCACCACAAGGGCAGCAAACGACACAAACGGCTTCACCTCCACCACCTAATTACGCACCACAGAACAAACAACCGACGCCACCTCCAACATCAAGGCCTTTTAATCCTCAAGCGACTGCAACCACGCCGCCAACCAACTTGCGGCAGACCGTGCCGCCACCAGTAAATCGGCAGACACCTCCGCAGCCAAGGCCACAAACACCGCCTCCTACCAACTTGCGGCAACCTACATCACCTGTGCGTGAACAAACACCTCCACAACCAGGAGTTGCTACACCGCCACCTGCAAATACACCGCCACCTGCAAATACACCGCCACCTACGTATAGTCCGCAAGACATACAGCAGGGCGTACAAAGGACCTTCAATAGCATACGCGATATCATAGCACAACTCCGCGACAACGACATCAAGGCCAGTGCCACAAGCGGAGAAATCATCTGCACCTCGTCACCGGCGCAGAACGCTTTTCTCCGGCTCCTGAGGAAAGGGAATTTTAGGCTTTAGGCATCAGACATTAGTTTTTTTAGACTTTAGACAATGAATCGAACTAGAACAAGCATTCTGTTGCTGTTGCTTTTGACCTCCCTCACAGCTGCCGCCATCTCGCGAACCGTTGACACACAGTTCGGAACGCTCAAATATTCGATAACTGGTGTGGAAGGTGGCATGTCGCTTGTGGAGGATAACCCAAGAACACAAACAGTCAATACAGATGAATTCAAGCGCTGGGCAGAGAGTCGCTCTTTCAAAGTCGATATGGGTAACATCCGCAATGGAAGGGAGTTTATCCTTGACGTGGTGTTCACTCCTTCGGAAAAAGTCAACAACCCTAGATACAATTCTAATGAATATCCGTCGGAGTATCACATGAAGTTTAACAGGTACCAACTGTCTGTCAGTTTCAGTGGAGGAGCCTCTTTGGTCTTACTCGATGGAAACAATGAGTCTATCATCGATGGCGAACCTTACCATGTCCGTCGTAGATACGCATTTACCAAACGGTATGATTTATTCAATAGGTTGATAACGGAGGGGGAAGGATCATTCACCCTTGAAATTCAAGTACATCACCAGAAACAGCGACCTATAACAGAGCAACTTTTGTCTATTGAGGAGGCTTTTATGGAAACCACCAACATTGCATTCACCTTTACCTGGGACGCAGCGGCACCACCACCCGTCGAGGAAGACACGACGTCGGACATGGACGGCAACCATAGGGAAATTGAGTCCATCGCCAACCCCAACGCAGGTGAGAATTCCTGGGTCATCCCCACTATCATCGGAGTCATCGCGCTCGGTGGCGGTATAACGCTTTGGAACAGGAGAAAAAGGAGAAGGGAAAAGAATGAGGCCACTCCACCACCGCCTCCAGGACAGTCGAAACCGAAGAGCAAACAGGACGACGAAGACGACTACAATGAGCGGTGTACATTCGAAATGCGCATCATGAAGGATTTCGGCGACAGTTTCACTCCAGGCGAAGATCCCAAACCCGTCTATGCACGTATTGTCAGGATCACCCCTGAAGGATATGAAATCACCGAACCTTCATTGACCGCCATGATCAGAATCACTGGCGATGATTACCTCCAGGTCGGCACCAACTCAATGAAAGGTGAATACAAAGAGGCGTACGTGAATGCACCCGATGCCAAGAACGTTCCCATGGAGGCCATCGTTCATTTCTCAATGTCCGCTGAGGGTGTATCTTTCACCAACCATGTCCACTTCAATATCGAAGGGGCCCAGATCCTCTTTGGGCAGGACAACCTCACACTGCCCGCTGACTATGAGAAGACCGTCGAACTCCCCTTCGTGGTGCTTGGACTTGGAGAGAATCCGAAAGTGACACTCACGATGGAGAAGGACGCCTACCACGTGGAGGTGAAGAAGAAGAAGGATCTCTGGTTTGCCGTGTTGAAAGAGAACAAGGACTGTGCCGACTTCAAGAAAAAACTGGAGCCTGGACAATACAGTTATTACTCCCTCCACATCAAAGCCACCAACGAGAACGACCGGAAAGTCGAAACCGACTACCCAATCTGCAGGTTCCAGATGGGACTGACCATCGACACTACCTACATCAAGTGCTATATCGAGGAGTACGACATGGCCAACCATCTGAGCAATCGATTCCGCTTTGAACAAACGGTCAACACCACGCCATGGAACTCAGTTGATGAACCCAACTATGAGGTGAAGACGATGACACCGGCTGAGACCAAGTGCAAACTCCGGCTCTTTGAGTATGACGAGGAGAGCCATCAGGTCCTCCGCATTCCTGCTGTACCCGATGAAATCAAGTTCGAGGCAGTGGATGAGAACAGACAGGAATTGGTTGATAAACTCGGCATTGACTGGGAACCACGAAAGAACATTGAGGATGGGGCACGACCCATCATCTTCCGATGCATCAGGCACGGACTCGACGCGCCACTGCGCGTCAATGCAAAAATGAAGGTCAAGACCTCCTTTAATAACCGAAACTATAACTTGGAGAAGGAAGTGAGTCTCCACTCTCAGCCCGTTCGACAGAGCAAGGACACGGCGGACGGTATGGCACAGTTGAAGGATGACGAGCGCATCGCTGAGAATCTCATTCGCATCCAGAGCGTCATCTTCACCCATGGTTATCTGAAAAACCTCGCACCGCTCGACCGTTATATACAGACCATGCTCGACGGTTATGATGCCGCTTACGGCTACGACAAGGAACAGTTGAGGACTGTACGGCGTATATGGACTTGTTTCCTCCAAGGCACCTTTGCCGGAGCCAATGCTGAGGCGGAGAAAGTGACATTAGGCGACGAACTTATGATGTTCTTCGATGCTTTCATGGCCAAGGGCAAGGAGGTGGAAGACTCGCTCGGCTTCTTCTCGCGCATGGCGCTCGGAGTCATCACCTTGGGCTGCTCCGAAGTGGTGTTCACGTCCATGGAGGTGGTGCGCGAGATGAAGGACTACATGGAGAAGGGCGGCGACAGTGTGTTCGGAGCCTTCTGCTGCGGCGTGAAGGTCGTGGCGCGTGAGTACATCATGGAGAAGGCGACCGACCTCGGTATGGGACTGCTCAAGAAGGGCGCAACCAAAGTGGGCCTGACACCTGAAAACCTCAAGGCAAAGGCCAAGGAGTATTACGGCAACATCACCCAAGGTCGCCAAATCAAGCAGGGCATTTCCGATACCAAGGCGGCCAAGGCCAATGCCAAGATGAAGGCAGACCAGACCAAAGCATTCACCGACGGCAAGCGTTTTGACTACGACGAAATCAAGATGAAGAAGGCCGAAATAGAAGGACTTGAAATCGGCAAAGAGAAAATCGAAAATTACCGTGCCGCCATCGAGATGCTTGATGACAGTCCTAAAAATCTGGAACTCAAAAAGAAACTGGCTCTTGAGATTCAGCAAGACAAGAACGCCATGAGTTTGCTTGCGGACTATGACAACAAATCACTTATTGATACCAGGAAGAAGTTCAGCGAAATGACTCAGGGCATGAGCAATAAAGCAGATTTGGAGGTAAGGAGAAAGATTGCCCAAGACTACGGTGTGCCCGTTGAGGATATCAAGACGCTGAACGCCTCAAGTTCAACGGCGGATGCTTTGAAAGAAGGTAAGAAAATCACCTATGACCACGACGCCACTTTCTATTATCAAGATCCGGATACGGGGGACGTATGGTATTTCAACCAGAAGCAAACTGAAGAACTCTACAACAGAGAATACTTTAAGCAAGCCAATGGCTTCGAAGCGGCCGACCAGTCCATCGCAAACCGATTTGCCAAGAAAACTGACCAAACAGTCATTCAGAGCGACTGGCATCCAGAGAGTTATGGCAACGAGAACTACAAGATACTTACTGATACCGACTGGGATGCCGGGGCAAAGAAACTTGCCGATGCCAACAGGGTAGGCGATGCCATGACCTACAAGTGTAACGAGTGGTATCAGCAAGGCATGAAAGAACTCGCGAACCCGGAGACGGCCGCATCGGGCATTTCCAAAATCCGCGAGGGTTGCCGCCAATGTGTCAAGCAGTACGAAAACTTCCTCTTACCAAGGAACATCACGCGTTTGCACGCCAACGGTGGTTTATTTGGAGGAGGCAACAAGATTCCGGAAAAGTTTCATACTTGTATGCAAATCTTGAAAGGCATGGACCCCAACAAGGGCGGTTCGGTGGTGAAAGCTAAACGTGAACTTGAACGCCTCGGCACGTCCTTCGAAAAGGTATTCCAACAACTTGGTGACCTAATGAGAGAAGTGGGGTAGGATCCCTTCAACTCCCCCATTCATAATTTTTAGAAAATGATTATTAACTTGATAACTTTATTTTGTTATGATGTATTGTAGATATTGTGGATTTCAGCTGACCGACAACGCCCATTTCTGCACCAAATGCGGAAAGGCTGTCGTGGCAACAACTCCGCCGCCACCACCATGTCAGCAAACG
>JAEEGK010028227.1_pt1 | contig 11277 bp, 9 predicted proteins | sample 8958771 | NCBI WGS metagenome assembly JAEEGK01 (sample SAMN16246547, study PRJNA631951) | gut metagenome | biome: gut microbiome; feature: rumen; material: SC-attached | host: Bos | place: Iran: Karaj | collected 2018-10 | reverse complement strand
ATTGCTGGGAATGCTGGTATGTATGGTGTTGGGACCGATTCTCAGCAGTACCACGTTTGCATGGGGTGATCATACGTTGCACTTCATACTGTTGGCACCTGCGGTGGGGATGTTAGCAATAACAGGTGGTGAGACGGCTATTCTGAAAGGTCGCCGAAGACTCCGTTCACTGGCGTTAGTGCAGGTAGGAGCTGTGATGGCGGCATTGCTGATATCGGTGCCAGTCTATTATTTTTTCGGTGAAGCGGGTATTGTTCCTGTCATTGTGACGATGGCTTTTGTGACGATGCTCCTAACCGTCAAGAATTCCTATCGTCTTTATCCTTTGCAGTTATGGGGTGTTAGGGGCATCTTAGGAGACGGTATGGAGATGGTGCGTCTTGGTGTCGCCTTTACGTTGGCAGGTATTATCGGCAGTGGTGCAGAGATGCTGATACGCTCCTGGTTGAATGTTGAGGGCAATCTTGGGACGTTAGGACTCTATAATGCCGGCTATATGATCACGGTGACCTATGCAGGAATGGTGTTCTCTGCCATGGAGACGGATTATTTCCCCCGTCTCTCTGCTGTCAATACTGATATAGTGGCGACCAATGAGACGGTCAACAAGCAGATAGAGGTCTCTATCCTGATAGTGTCACCGATGTTGGTTGTACTGATTATATTCTTACCAGTGCTTATCCCTTTGCTATTCAGTAATGAGTTCATACCTGTCATTACGATGACACAGGTGGCGACTTTAGCGATGTTCTTTAAAGCCCTTACATTACCTGTGGCATATATTACGCTGGCACGAGGCTATTCCATGATGTACCTGTTTCTTGAATCGACCTATTTCGTGGTGTTTGTACTGCTGATAATCTTCGGCTACCAGCAATGGGGACTGTTGGGAACGGGTATAGCCATTACTCTTGCCAACCTGTTTGACTATCTGATGATTAACAGTATGGCGCGTTGGCGGTATGGATATAAAATGTCATCGACCGTGATACGGTATAGTGCCATACATATCCTTATCGGACTATTAGCATACTTTACCACCATCACAGTCGATGGCTATGCCTACTGGATATTCGGCATCGGGCTATCACTTGTCAGCCTGCTGTTTTCCCTGTTGATTCTCCACCAGAAGACCCATCTGTGGCAGGCTCTGACACGACGCTTCAGGACTCATTAGAACCTGAAATCCAACTGAATGTCTGCGAAATTGTAATTGTGCTTGCCGAGGGTGCGGTCATTTACACGTGCATATTCTGCATTGATCTGGATGTTCTTGGTGATGTAGTAGTTCAAACCAACCTCATACATAGTCTTGGAGGTTGACCATTCCTTGGTGGGGCGATACATGTTGTAACGTGCCTTGGCGTGGAGTTTCGACTTGATGACGGGTACAATGCCGAAGACATAGAAACCATCCGCTTTGTCACCTTTTGAGAAGTCTACCGTCCTACTGTCGACTTTTGTGGCTCCCCAACCCTGGCTGTGGATATACTCAGCCCGGAAAGTCCACTCGTCTTTGTCGTATTCTGCAGAGAGGGCATAGCGGTTCTTGCTAATACTGCCATTATGGGCATTCCCTTCTGCATCCACCCAATTCATGTCACCACGGGAGCCTGTCCATCCGAAGGCACCAATGCGAACTCCTTCAACAGGCATGACCCATATACCTCCGATGATATCCTTACGGTTGTCTTTGTCTTTCTGGTTGATACCCTCACCATTATAGACACCAATCTGATAATGGAGGAGGTTGCGCCCTGCAGCATTTTTCAGGAAGTCACCCTGTATCTGCAGACCGATGTCACGACCGCCAGAGGCCTTCTCGCCGGAACGGTCACCGAAGCCAGAGAGGCTGTTGATGACTGTCGCATAAGAATACCAACCCTGTGTGATGGGGTGGGTAGGATTCTCAAAGGTGAAGGCACGTTTGAACTGACCGGCCTTTACACGGAAGAACTCATATTTCTGCCATTCGGCAAAGAGGTCGACAAGCATGACGGTGGGATTGCCAGGTCCGGCATTAGAACTTCCCTGCATCTGTACACGCCAGGCAAAGTCCCCAATCTTACCGTCCATGATTAGACGCATCAGACGGAGGTTGAAGGCATTCTCATGATTCTTAACAGGGTTACCGTCCTTGTCTAATCCGGATCCGTATTTATCGTCCGCTTGATATTGTAACATACCATAACCGCTGATCTTGATATTCTTCACCCATTGAGGGAGTTCTATCACGGTCTTTTTCTTTTCGTTCTCTTGGGCATTGGAAGTCAATGCGAAGCCCGTCATGAGGAGGGCAAGGATCATCAGTTTCTTCATCATTCGATTATCGCTTAGTTAATAATACTACATTCTCTACATGGGGGGTATGGGGGAACATATCGACAGGCTGAACCTCTACTACTCTATAGTCTGCATCCAGTTCCTGCAAGTCACGAGCTTGTGTGGCAGGGTTACAGGACACATAGACGATACGTTGTGGGGCAGCCCTGAGGATTGTCTTGACGACGTCAGGATGCATGCCTGCACGGGGTGGGTCTGTGATGATGACGTCTGGACGACCATGCTCGGCGATGAAATCATCTGTCAGGATGTCCTTCATGTCACCAGCAAAAAACAGGGTGTTGTCGATATGATTTATTTCTGAGTTAATTTTGGCATCTTCTATCGCCTCTGGTACATATTCAATACCAATTACCTTACGTGCTTTCTTTGCAACGAAGTTGGCAATGGTACCTGTTCCTGTATAGAGGTCATAGACCAAAGGTTTGGAGCCCTCTGAGTTCTCGAAGTTCTCTGAGAACGCAAAATCCCTTGCCACGCTGTATAGATGGTATGCCTGTTCCGTATTCGTCTGGTAGAAAGACTTGGGACCCACCTTGAAACGCAAATCCTCCATCGTCTCGTAAATGTGGTCGTTGCCCTTGAAGGTCAAGATGTCCTGATCACCAATAGTATCATTACATTTCTGGTTATTGAGATACATCAGTGCCGTGATTTGCGGAAACTTGTCTGCAAGGTGCTGTAACAATCCCTTGGCACGTTGCTCGTCGCCTTCTTCATCATAATGGAACTGTACAATGACGAGCCACTCACCTGTATTAGAGTTGCGAATGATGATGTCACGTAGCAACCCCACCTGCTGACGTAGGTCGAAGAAGGTCAGTCCATTCTCAATGGCATAGTCACGTACCTCATTACGTATCTGGTTATGCAGGTCGTCCATAAGCCAGCATTTCTCAATAGGTAGAATCTTGTCGAAGGCGCCTGTGATGTGAAAGCCGATAGCGTCGCGGGCGAACTCTTTGCCAGAGGCGATCTCCTCATTGGTAAGATATCGACGGTTAGAACATCCGAAGTCGAGTTTGTTACGATACTCTTTGGTCTTCACACTGCCAAGGATAGGATGGAACACAGGCAACTCAATCTTGCCGATACGTGTCAACTGGTCAAACACCTGTTGCTGTTTCATCTTCAACTGCTCTTCATAGGGAAGTTGTTGCCACTTGCACCCTCCACATGTTCCAAAATGCTCACAGAAAGGTTGAATTCGTATCGGACTAGGAGTATGGAGACGGACTATCTCCGCCTCCATAAAACTGTGTTTCTTCTTACGGACCTGTAAGTCACACACATCACCAGGCACTGCCCATGGCACGAATACCACCATATCATCAACCCTTGCTAAAGCCTTACCCTCAGCTGCAAAGTCGGTGATGGTGATATTTTCCAACAGAGGGAGTGTTTTCTTCTTTCTGGTCATGTGTTTATCTTGCTGCTACATATTTATGTAAGGTGGCACGAACGGCACCCTTGCCAGCATACAGTTCTTTCACCATGCTTTCAATCTGCTCACCAAGTCCTGCTTCATAAAGGTCGAGTCCGAAAACATCCTTGCGACTATATAATTTGCGCAGACAGCTCCAGTCCTGATCTGGTTTGCCAATTTCTAATGGTGCGACGATTGCCTGCATCTCTTCCAACATAGGATCGGGTGATGGCTCGAAAGTCGTTCCGTCATCTTTGATACCTTTCAAATAGCGGGCATAGCCTGCCAGTGTTAGAGGTATCAGGATGAGGTTCGAAATGTCGAGTCTGCGGCTGATGTATTTCTTGATAGTCTCACCAAAACGGATAGGTAGTTTCTGTGAGGTGTCCATGGCGATGCGCTGTGGAGCGTCAGGCATAAATGGATTAGGTAAGCGACGATTGATGACTGCACCAACAAACTCGTATGGATTCAGAATACCTGGGTCTGTTACGACAGGCATTGCCTCTATATAGCCGATTTTCTGGATAAATGAACGCAGGTCTTCATCTGCCATCTCTGCTGAGATGAGGGTATAACCCAGCATACAACCATAGATAGACATGGCGGTATGCAGAGGGTTCAGACAGGTTGTCACCTTCATCGTCTCCACCTTGTCCACGGTCTCACGGGTAGTATAGAGTGCACCGCCCAAATCGAGTGGGGGACGCCCATTGGTATAGCTGTCCTCGATGACAAGATACTGTGTCTCCTCAGCATTGACGAAAGGTGCTGTAAAGGTATGTTTCTCTGTCTCGATATAGTCGTTATCCTCGAAACCATCAGCGGCAAGCAGCTCCTTTACCTTCTCATGAGGGCGAGGGGTGATCTTGTCTATCATTGACCAAGGGAAGGTGATTTTTGTATTGTCTTTCAGATAATCGAGGAAGTCAGCAGGAACGAGTCCGTCCTTCACCCAACGCTCTGCATAGGCGAACACTCCAGCCTTTACCTTGTCACCATTGTGTGAGCAGTTGTCCATTGACTGTACAGTTAGTGGCAACTTACCAGCCTTGAAGCGCTCTAGCAAAAGTGCCGTCACCTTGCCTAATGCGAAGACTGGTTTCAGACCGCGCTGCAGGTCTGCTTCATTATAGCCATATCCCTTTTCCGTAATGGTGAAAGATATCATCTGGAGTGAAGGGTTGCGGAAAATATCCACCAGTCTGTTCCAGTCGTTAAACTGATAGTCTGCCTTCAATGCCTCAGTTACTGATGCTATCACTTTTTTCTCTACTGTACCATCGCTTTTCAGTGAAACAAGCAGGGAAAGGTTGTTATATGGAGTATATGCCTTATCAATAACCTCAAAGTCGAAAGTCTCGGCAACGATGACTCCCCGGTCATATTTACCAGTGTTCAATGCGTCGTTAAGAATAGCGGCAGGGAAAGCACGAAAAATGTTGCCACCTCCAAAATGTACCCATGTAGGGGTATCATGTGTTTTACGGCGTACTGTCTCAATATCGAATTTAGGAAGCTGATAACCTTTTGCCTCCCATGCTGTGGCATCGAAACTGCCACTCATTATTTCGTTTAATTTCATAATTCCAATTTTAATCAAAGAACCCTGGTTGTTTATATTCAATTCCTAACTCACGATCCACAGTGGCGAGGATGCCCTGTACTTGTCCGAGGGCGAACATGCGTCCTAGCAAGGTATAACCAGCATTGTGTCCGTGGCTGCTCTCATCCATGATGCCACCTTGCTGGTCCGTAAAGGTCATGCCGTGGTCGACACGCATGGGCAGTTGTGGATTTTCTTTTTCAAATATTCTGCACAATTCTATGAGGTCGGCGCGACCCCCTAAGTGACTTGCCTCTGTAAAGTCTCCGTTGGGGAAGATATGACAGGAGCGCAAATGAACGAAATGGGTGCGGGAGGCAAATTTTTTAGCCATCTCCACTACATTGTTATAAGCTCCGGCAGAAAGACTTCCTGCGCAGAATGTCAGACCGTTATGTTTGTTAGGAACGGCATCTAAGAACCACTGGATGTCCTCTTCTGTTCGAACAATACGAGGCAAACCAAGTATCTCAATGGGGGGATCATCAGGATGCACGCACATATTCATATTACATTCCTCACAGACTGGCATGATAGCCTCCAGGAAGTATTTCATGTTGGCACGGAGCTGTGCTTTGTCAATACCTTTGTAAAGTTCCAAGAACTCACGGAATTTCTGTACGGGAGCTTCATCATTCTCAGAGAAATTGCCACTGACGAAGCCTTGTGTTTTGATGACGATGTTCTCCACTAATTTGTGGTCTTTCTCAGGTGTCATCGTCTTGGCAAGCTCATCGCACTCCGCAAGGACGTTACGACCTTTACCAACGCCCTCAGGGAACTTGAATTTTTCCCATTCCTCACGGGCACCTTTACGTTTCAGGATATAGATGTCAAAATAAGCAAATTCCGCATAGTTGAAATACAGGTTAGTCGACCCATTGGGATTGTTGTGCAAAAGGTCGGTACGAGCCCAGTCGAGAACGGGCATGAAGTTGTAGCAGATACAATGGATACCCTCTGCTGCGAGGTTACGCAGTGACTGCTTGTAAACTTCTATCTGTTCGTCGCGGTCAGGACCGCCGTATTTGATGGTCTCCACGACAGGCAGACTCTCCACCACGCTCCAGCGCATGCCGTAGCTCTCGATGTACTCACGTAGGTCGCGAATCTTCTCTCTTGTCCAAACCTCTCCGAGAGGAACGTCATGCAATGCCGTGACGATACCCTCCACTCCGATCTGTCTGAGCTGTGCAAGTGTGATCTTATCCTTCTTGCCAAACCATCTCCATGTTCTTTCCATAATAGCTGATATATTTACAGGTTAATACTAATTGTTTTTCGCCATTTTCTTTTTTATGTAAGCGAGTGCTTTCTCCCAGTCGGTATCGAGCGAGAAGCGTATCAGACTCTCACCGTTGTTATAGTAGCTCAATACCATCTCCTTGTCTTTGTCTTTAAAAAGAGGGTTGTTCCTACTGGCTTCCATGAACATTTTTGTCATCTCCTCCTGCAGTGCCTTTGGCATCTCGTTATATTGAACGAGTTTCTGGATGTAGTAAGTCACATATTCGTTCATGGAAATAGCTTGATTGTCGAGGAAATAGACCGATGAGTCGGGCATTTCCTCTTGCATCTTGATGGCGAGGTAATTGAGGGCATCAAGCTTAAACTGGCTGATGCCACGTGCGATAGCACTTGATTGTGGATTCTCTACGACAGTCTTGTTCTTCTGGCGTAATTCGTTGAATACTTCTTGAGCTTGCACTGTCATGCCGACAAAGAGCATGAGGACTAATAAAAACTTTTTCATAGTCATGTTATTGTTGTTTTGTTAAATATTTCTTATGGGTTATTACATTGGGCAATTCCTCCTCATAATGAGTCACCATCACCATCGTTTTGTTTTTACGCTGACAGAATGTCTCGATGATATCCTTTACTCGTCTGCGATTCCAAAGATCCAATCCGTGTAAGGGCTCATCGAGAATCAATAACTGAGGGTCTTTTACAAAAGCGCGGGCCAGCAGTACCAGTCGTTGCTCACCGCTGGAGAGCTTCAAAAAAGAACGGTTGTACTTGCCTTCCAGTCCGAACATGTCAAGCCACCACTTACAGGTGGCAAATTCTTCCTCATTAGGTTTTACGTAAAGCCCCACTGAGTCTTTCAGTCCACTTGCCACAATTCTCACAGCGGGTATGTCACGCAGGTAGGAACGGTGCATCTCGGGTGACACATAGCCGATGTGTTTTTTGATGTCCCAGATACTCTCACCGGTACCTCGTTGATGATCGAAGAGGGTGATGTCACAAGCATAGCTCTGTGGATTGTCCGCACAGACGAGTGAGAGAAGAGTGGATTTCCCACTTCCGTTCTGTCCCGACAGAGCCCAGCGCTCACCGTTATGCACCGTCCAGTTGAGGTCACGCAAAATGGTGCGGTTGCCATAACGGATAGATACATTACGCATATTGATAACCTCATCGGTATGGTAGTCATTGTCTTGATAGGGTAGGTTGAGGATGGCATCCATTTCATGCTTTGTCAACACATGCTCTGGAATATTCACCTGTCGGAACTCATACTCTTCTTTGGTACATGGTGATAATACATGTGCGTCTCTGATCTCGATGACTTCCGATACAGAGTCTGGAATATCATCGGTCTTCGATAGTACTAACATAATATTAATCTCATGTTTCTCTACCAGTAACTTCAGCAAATCCTTCAGTTGGTCGCGTGTCTCTGCGTCAAGTCCGATAAACGGGTTCTCCATAATGAGCAGCTTGGGATTGGCGAAAAGTGTCTTTGTCAGTTGAAACTTTCGCAATTCTCCACTTGACAGTGTAATGACGTATTTGTCAAGCAGTGGCTCCATGTGAAAGAGGTCGTATAGGTGGCGTTGCAGTTCTCTACGTTCTGGGGTGTCCTCACCAGCCAGTTTATAAGCCTTTTCTAAGAGCTCCCCCACGTTAGGTGTTTCTGGGTCGATATCGTGCTGATTCCATCTCAGTTGCAGGTAATATGCTTTGTCGACGGCAGGACCGTATGAGTCACTAAAAGCGATATAGCGTAACCGGTCACTTGCCATATCCCTGCGCAGCTTCTCGATATACAAAGTCTTTCCGCTTCCGTTTCTTCCTACGACGGCTGTTATTTTTTGCATAATTTACTCACCTTTTCCTGGTTCTTGTTCACAAAGTCCTTCCATCCCCTGTAGTGTGCTTGGGATTCCGGACGGTTCATTTGCATATAATGGCAATAGGCAGCACCTAACGCATCGGTAGCATCCATGAACTTTACCATAGCGTCCTCGTCGAATTTCAACAATCGTTGCAACATCCCGGCAACCTGTTCCTTCGAGGCGGCACCATTACCCGTTATCGCCATTTTGATTTTCAGGGGCGCATATTCGTGGATAGGTACTCCGTGGTGGATGGCGGCTGCGATTGCCGTACCCTGTGCCCTCCCGAGTTTCAGCATCGACTGCACATTCTTTCCGAAGAAAGGTGCCTCGATTGCCATCTCATCGGGTAAGTATGCATCGATGATACCTGTCACCCTCTCGAAGATGTGCCCCAGTTTCAAATAGGCATCCCCGAATTTCCTAAGGTCAATCACACCCATGGTCATCATCTCAGCTTTCCCGTCCTTCACTTTTAGGACGCCATAGCCCATGATATTCGTTCCAGGGTCGATGCCCAGTATCACCTTTTCCATATCGTGTACAAAGGTACAAATAAGTGCGTAAAACACCAAATTTCTTCGCTTATTTCTCATATCTTAGGTGCCGCCTTCGTAAAACATCCCCGTTAGTTGCTTTTTATTCCAATAGCTCCTATCTCAGTAAATTCACTGAATTTGGTGAGTAAATTCACTGAATTTACTGAGTAAACACACTGAATTTACTTTCATAGGAGATACTTCTTTATATTCGTTGTCACTTTCATCATATATCTATTACATAGGTCTTTTCTTTGCTTTATAAGCAAGAATAGAAAATACTATGATTTCCAAGAGGAGAAGGACGTTCACAACTAAGACAGGAATCACTGATGGAGATTCCATACCCAACAAGGTATAGACAATAGCAAGAGATAATAATAGTAAGGTAATACCAGCCACCCTAACACTTCTAATAGCAAGTTCTACTTGTCGGGTGTTGGTAATCTTGAAAGGCATATTGATATAGCGTGGATAATACGCTATCACCATACAGATAATAGCAGCAACCGTAATAATAATACATGGGACTAATATTCCAATGGGGGAGCCATAAGCATTCGGTCTTCCTGACCCGTCAAAATGGGTTGGCACGATGTCTGGTGCACGACAAATCATCCAAATAATCAGTCCCCACACCACAATCATCACAATAGCGAAAACTATCTCAAAAAGAGTAGACTCTGTCGTGCGATGTAACTTAACATCTTTAATATCAAATCTCTCCATACTTATATTTTTTCCCATCCTGCTTGCAAATATAGTAATTATTCCTGAATTGACGAATATGGTTAAGGGGAAAATTAGTACCTTTGCAGAAACATAAAAGCAATAACATGAAAGAGATTTATTTAGCAGGAGGGTGCTTCTGGGGTACAGAGCATTACTTCAAACAGATTCAGGGAGTCGTCAATACGGAGGTGGGATTCGCTAACGGGGAGACGGAGAATCCGACTTACAAGGAGGTATATACAGACCAGACGGGCTATGCGGAGACGGTACATATCACGTATGACGAACAGGTCGTCGGTCTGGAGTTCCTGCTTAACATGTTCTTCAAAGCGATTGACCCCGTGAGCCTCAACAAACAAGGACATGACGAGGGTACCCGCTATCGCACGGGTGTCTATTATGTCACAGAAGACCAGCTCCCTATTATTAATAAGGTGTTCGCGGAGCAACAGGCATTACTGGATCAGCCAATCGCTGTTGAGAAGCTCCCTTTGAGGAATTTCTATACAGCCGAGGAGTACCATCAGGACTATCTCGACAAGAATCCCGACGGCTATTGTCATCTGCCCACCGCTCTCTTCGAGTATGCACGACAAGCCTCACCAACTACCTGAGGAAGATCATACAGTAATATACAAAAAATATAGCGCCACAGTCATCAACTGCGGCGCTATTATTATAATAAGGTGTAAACCTTTTGCCTTCGGCGAACTTTGCTACGTTCAGCAAAGCTCAAGCAAGCATGGCTTTGCGTTCATTAATCGCAAACTTTTGCCTTGATCATCTCGCGGTTGAGACGAGCGATGTTGGCGATGGTCTCGTTCTTCGGACATACAGCCTCGCAAGCACGAGTGTTGGTGCAGTTACCGAAGCCCAGCTCATCCATCTTGGCGATCATGTTCTTCACACGACGAGCAGCCTCTACACGACCCTGTGGGAGTAGGGCGAGTTGAGAAACCTTAGATGATACGAAGAGCATAGCAGAGCCGTTCTTACAAGCTGCCACGCAAGCACCACAACCGATGCAAGAAGCGCAGTCCATTGCCTCGTCAGCATCCTCCTTGGGAATCAGGATGGCGTTGGCATCCTGAGCCTGACCGGTGCGGATAGTGGTATAGCCACCAGCCTGGATGATCTTATCGAAGGCACCACGGTCAACCATACAGTCCTTGATAACGGGGAAGGCTGCTGAGCGCCAAGGCTCTACGGTAATTACGTCACCATCGTTGAAACGACGCATGTAGAGCTGACAGGTGGTAGCACCACGCTCTGTCTTACCATGAGGTGTACCGTTGATGTAGAGTGAACACATACCGCAGATACCCTCGCGGCAGTCGTGGTCGAATACGAAGGGTTCCTTGCCTTCGTTGATGAGCTCCTCGTTCAAGATGTCGAGCATCTCAAGGAAGGAGGTATCATCTGGGATATCGTGCATCTCGTGAGTATCGAAATGTCCCTGGTCCTTGGGGCCGTTCTGGCGCCAGAACTTTATTGTAAATGAAATAT
>JAEEGK010028224.1_pt1 | contig 11278 bp, 8 predicted proteins | sample 8958771 | NCBI WGS metagenome assembly JAEEGK01 (sample SAMN16246547, study PRJNA631951) | gut metagenome | biome: gut microbiome; feature: rumen; material: SC-attached | host: Bos | place: Iran: Karaj | collected 2018-10 | reverse complement strand
TTCCGCCGTCCCTTCGGGGCTCATGGTGATGTCAACCATTAGCAGGGGCAACGCCCCTGTATAGCGCAGCACAACATCAAGCCCCAAAGGGGCGGCAGAAGACGATGGTGAGCACCAATCGTCATCCGTCGCCCCTTCGGGGCTTTTCCTACGAAGTCTTCCAGTCGATGATGTTGCGCTCGGCGGAAGAGAAGGCGATGCCTACCTTGGTGACGGGTCGGCCGTCGAGGGTGTATTTCTCGGCATAACCCTTACGGTCGATTTGGCCGATGGCGGCGTCGGCAGTATCGTCATACTTCAGCTCCATGACGTAGATGCCCTTCGGCATGAGCAGGGTGATGTCACTGCAGCCCTTGGCGCTGGATTCCTCGGCGCGGACGTCGGCTCCGAAGGCCACAAGGAGCGTGTAGAGCAGGGCGTGGTAGTAGTGCTCGTTACGGTTGTCCTTCTCCCACTGGTAGGGCACGCCGGCATAGAAGATCTTGACGGCATCGATGAAGGCGGAGAGGTCGTTGCTGCGCCAGAACCGCTTGTAGGCTTGGAAGAGGTCGCTCTTGGTGTCCTCCGCGCCAGGCGCAGCCGCCACATGGCGATAGAGGCAGTCGGCAAAGCCGCGGCGCACCTCCTGGTTGGGAAAGCCCAGCGTGTAGTCGTTGAAGTCGCGGTCGTAGTCCTTAATAGTGAGGTAGCCGCTTTGGTAGAGCACGGGTAGCACGTTGTCGAAGCTCTCTAAGGGCAGGTCGAAAGCTGTAGCAGCACACTCCTTGCCCTCCAGTTCCACGAAATTCACGGGCGGCATCTGCGCCAGCATCTTGATGAGGGCACTGCTGGTGCCGCGGTCGAACCAGTAGTCATCCAACATTGCGGAGGAAAAAACGTTGACCAGACTGAACGGATTGTACATGTCCTGCATGGCGTGGCTGAAGTGGTAGCCGTCGTAGCGGGCCTTCAGTCGGGCCAGCATGTCGTCGTAGGAAATAGCGTTTCGCTGTGCCATCAGTTCGATGTCGGGGCGCATTTGGGTAGTCAGTTCCTCCTCACTGATGCCGCAAAGGGCTTCGTAGGCAGGCTGCATGGAGATATTATTCAAGTTGTTGAGCTTGCTGAACACTCCCATCTGCGAGAATTTCGAGATGCCTGTGATGAAGACGAACTGAAGGTGGTCGTCGAGTCCCTTCAGCGGGCCGAAGAGCGCTGAGAATGTGTCGCGTACATACTCCATCTGCTCAGCGTTGCCGATACTGTGGAGCATCAGTGTGTCGTACTCGTCGACAAGGACCACGGCGCGGTGCCCCGTCTTCTCGTGGGCGCAGCGGATGGCCTCGGCCAGGCTGTGACTCTTCACCATCTGCGTCAGACCGTAGCGCTCCTCAAAGAGCTGCAGCGTCTGCATGATGTATTCCTCCAGCTTGACAAAGTATTTCAGGTTGGTCTGGCTGAAGTCAAAACGGATGACGGGGTGCTTCTCCCACTTCCAGTTGGTCGTGGCAATGAAGAGCTGCGGCTGCTCGGTGCCCTCGTCAGTGGTGAACGCTTCGAACAGCTCGCGGCGGCCCTCGAAGACGGCGGCGAGCGTGGAGACGAGCAGCGACTTGCCGAAGCGTCGCGGGCGGCTGAGGAAGTAGGAACCGCCCTCAGTCATCAACTTGTAGATGAGCGCGGTCTTGTCGATGTAGAGGTATCCGTCCTTGCGGAGCTTTTCGAAGCTCTGGATGCCTACCGGGTATTTTCTCTTCATTGCCATCGTTTGTCTGCTATTGATGAACGGGTGCTGCGAGGATGCGGCGGTATTCGTCGGACGACTTCAGCAGGCGCTCAGCCTCCATGAGCTGTTTATCGTAGTTGAGGCCGGCCTCAATGTAGCCGCGCTGAAAGTAGTAAGCGTAGATGATGTCTAACTCCAGTATCTGCTGGATGTCCTTGCGGTGGCGGTCCAGCTCGGTGGCCACATCGTGGTGCAGCTTGCTCTTGAGGGCATCGAAGGAGTCTTTCAGCTCATCGTAATATCCCTCGAACTTCGCTGCTTTCACCAGCTCGTCAAACTGCTTGAGGCTGAGGTTGTCGTAGGTGAAGCCACTGTCGATGACGCGCTGGCGGAACTCCTGCCAGTCCTGCTCGGTGAGGTGGAACTGGGCAGGCGGGGCTATCTGCTCATGGCGTGCAATGTAGTCGACGATGTAGTCGAACATCACCTCGGTGGAGTCGAGACCGCCGGCGGAGAGATAATACGAGATGTTCGACATGGTGTCGGTCTTCACCTCGATGTCGGGCTTGATGCCGCCGCCGTCGCGCACCTCGCGCCCATTGCGGGTGTGGAAGACGCGGGTCAGCGAGTCGGCGATGTGCTCGGTGTAGGCGGCGCCTGTCTCACGGTTGTAGTTGATGGCCTGTATGCAGCGGCCCGAGGGGATGTAGTATTTCGACGTGGTAATCTTCAGGTTGGCATTGTAGGGCAGGTCGAGCGGCACCTGCACGAGGCCCTTGCCGTAGGTCCTTGTGCCCATGACGACGGCACGGTCCAGGTCTTGCAGCGCGCCGCTGGTAATCTCGCTGGCCGAGGCTGTCTCGCCATTCACCAACACCACCATCGGCATCACCGTGTCGACAGGCTCCAGGCGCGTCTTGTATGTGCGGCAGGCCTGCTCCACCTTGCCGCGGTTCTCCACCACGGTCTGCTCCTGCGGCACCCAGATGTTGACGGTGTTCACGGCCTCCATCTCCGAGCCGCCGCCGTTGCTGCGAAGGTCGAAGACCAAGGCCTTGGCGCCCTGATGCTTCAGCTCAACGAAGGCGCGGCGCACCTCTTTCGCGCAGTCCTCAGTAAACTGGTTCAGGTTGATATAGCCTATCGAGTCGGGCCTCATGCCGTAGTAGGGCAGCTCGGGCATCTTGATGTTGCGGCGGGTGATGCGGAACTTCATCTCCTTGCCGGTGGAAGGGCGCTTCACCTTGAGCACAAAGGTGGTGCCGGCGTCGCCGCGCAGGTGACTGCTGACGTAGCTCACGTTCTTGTCGGTCATCACCGAGTCGTCGATGCTCAGGATGATGTCGCCTTTCTTCAGGCCCACCTCGGCGGCAGGCATCCCCTCGTAAGGCTCGTCGATGACGACGCGCTTCAGGCGGGTGTGGTACTTCACCAGGGCGCCGATGCCCGCATATTTGCCCGTGAGCATCATCTCCAATTCGTTCTTGTTCTCCTCGGGGTAATACTCCGTGTAGGGGTCGAGCGAGCGCAGCATCCCCTTGATGCCCGCCGTCATCGTCTGGCCAGGGTCGAGCGAGTCCACATAGAAGAGGTCGAGGTGGCTGTAGAGCGTGTTGAAGATTTCCAGGTTCTTCCCCACCTCTAAGTTATGGTTCTGTGCCCTCGCTGTTGTCAGCGACAACATGGCGATGAGCAGCAACATTCCTTTTCTTATCATTTTCATTTATATTAAACGGTTCCTTAACGGGGTTCAGTAGCTCACAGAACAGTCGATGCCTGCTGCCCGCACCATTGCGGCGATGCGGTCGAGCTGTTCGTGGGTGGCCTTCAGCAGGCCTTGCGTGGGCGTCTCGCGGTCGATGGTGTAGATCATCACCTGGCGCGGCTGTATCTCCTTGACGGCATCAAGCCAGGGCAGCACATACGCGTCGCCGGTGTTGTCCACATCCTCGCCGTTGCACTCGCCCAGCATGAACATGGTCTGGATGATGGCACGGCCGTGGAAAGCCTTCAGACGCTCTATGACCTGACCAACGTCGTAGGTGCCCTGCGGATGGTCGACGCGCTGAATGTATTCCGGCGACACGGTGTCGAGCTTCAGGATGTTGTTGTCAACACGCAGCAGGGCGTCGTGCACCTGCTGGCGGTGGATGAGCGTGGCGTTGCTGAGCACGCTGACCTTGGCCCCGGGACAATATTTGTCGCGCAGGGCGATGACATCGTCGATTATCTCGGCAAACTGCGGGTGGCACGTAGGCTCGCCATTGCCGGCAAAGGTGAGCACATCGGGCAGACGCCCTTCGTGCTGCATCTGCAGAAGACGTTGCTCCAAGGCCTCGGCCACCTCCTGCCGAGTGGGCAGAGGCAACTGCGGACGGTGCTCCTCGTTGAAACCGCACTCGCAGTAGATGCAGTCGAAGGAGCACACTTTGCCGTCGGCTGGCAGCAGGTTGATGCCCAGCGAAAGGCCGAGGCGCCGACTGTGCACCGGCCCGAAAATAGGTGAGGGATATATAATGGTACTCATATCAATGTAAATGTCTTAACTCCAAAACTCCTTACTCCACAACTCCTAAATAATCTCCATCTGGTGGAGGAAGATGAGCAGGATGCAGGTAGGACAAACGTAGCGGACACAGAACAGATAGATGCCGATGAAGCGTCCGCGCAGCGTGCCTTGGTTGGTCAGCTCCTCGCGAACAATATGCTTCGGCACATACCAGCCCACGAACAGGCTGGTGAGGAAGCCGCCCAAAGGCAGGAATATCTGACCCGAGACAAAGTCGAAGAGGTCGAAGATGGAGCGTCCAAAGAGCGACAGCTCGGCGTGACAGAACGACAGCGAGCAGACGATGCCCAGCATGCTGCCCACAATGGTGACAATAGAAGAAGCCTTCGTACGCGACATGTGCAGCTCTTCATGGATGAAGGCGGTGCACACCTCATGCAACGAGATGAGCGATGTCAGCGCGGCTACCGACAGCAGCAGATAGAACAGCAGGGCCATGAGGTGACCCACTAACGGAATACTGGCGAAGGCCTGATTGAACACGTTGGGCAGCGTGATGAACACCAGCGACGGGCCGGCACCCACATCGCCGCCCACACTGAACACGGCGGGGAAAATCATCAGGCCCGCCAAGATGGCGATGATCGTGTCGATGGCAACAATCTGCGTGGCCGACTTCACCAGATGGGTGTCGCGCTTGAAATAGCTGGAGTAAGTGACGAGGGCGCCCATGCCCAACGACAGCGAATAGAATGCCTGCCCCAAGGCGCCGAGCAGCACATGGGAGTCGACCTTGGAGAAGTCGGGGCTGAACAGGAAACTGATGCCTGCACTGGCACCCGGCAGCAGACACGAGGCCACAGCGATGACGAGCAGCAGCAGGAAGAGCACCGGCATCATCAGTTTCGAGGCACGCTCAATGCCTTTTTCCACGCCACGCGACACGACAAAATGGGAAATGCCGAAGAACACCACAAGCCACAACACGGGCTGCCAGGGATTCTGAACGAAATCATTGAAATAGTTAGTCACACTGTCCGCATCGCCATTGAGGCCGCTGCCCAACGAGGCGGTGACGTACTGCAGGCACCAGCCAGAGACGACACTGTAGTAGCTGACAATGACAAAACCCGTGAAGACACCGAAGTAGCCGATGTAGCGCCAGGGCGTGCCGTTGGCCAGCAAGGAATAGGCGCGCGCAGTGTTGGCCTGGGCACGGCGACCAATGATAAACTCACTGAGCATACAGGGTATGCCGAGCACAATGACACATATTATATATATAAGAATGAAGGCAGCGCCACCGTTCTCGCCCGTCATCGTGGGGAAACGCCACACGTTGCCCAGCCCCACGGCTGAACCCGCGGTAGCTAGGACGATGCCCAAACGACTGCCGAAATTTGCCCTGTTGTCCATAGCTTTTCTTGTGAATCGGTTGCAAAAGTACAACTTTTTCTTCTTTTTAGCGCTAAATTAGTTAGAATTTTGTACTTTTGCATCCAATTTTTGAGAGAAACTTATGAAACACCGCTTGAAATATTTGCTGACCCACTACCCGTTGACGCTCGTCTGCATAGCGCTGGTGTGGTATCTGTCACTTTTCATCGTCATGCCTGAGACGCCCATGGACGACGTGCCGTTCATCGACAAGTGGACACATCTGGTGATGTACGGCGGCACCTGCACCGTGATGTGGATAGAATATATGCGGCACCACGACCGGCTGCATTTCTGGAAGCTATTCCTCTTCGCGTGGCTCGGACCCATCCTGATGAGCGGCCTCTTAGAGCTGATGCAGCGCTACTGCACCACCAACCGCTCGGGCGAGTGGCTCGACTTCGCGGCCAACAGCACCGGCGTCACCCTGGCCGTCGTCATCGGGCTGCTCATCTGGAAGATAAAGAGCCGGATGAAACAAACATCGTAATTGTCATGTAACAAAACAAAAACGGATATGAGCAATAAAGCCATCATCACCGCACTGTTTGCGCTCATTGCGCTGGCGGGACAGGCCAGGACTTACAAAACGATGAAAACGCCTGTGGCCATGTCGCACAACATCTTTAAAGGCGAACTGAAAGCCAGCGAGGTAGTCTTCCAAGACACCGCTACCACAGTTCACTTCATGATGGAGTACCCCGCAGGCGAGACCTTCAGATTCGTCAAGGAGAGCTATCTCATGGACGAAGAGGGCATCCGATACCCCCTGCGCTCGGCCGAGGGACTGAAACTGAACAGCTGGGTGAAGTCGCCAAAGAGCGGATTGACCGTGTTCACCATGCACTTTGAACCGATGCCGAAACAGGTGCAGGTGTTCGATTTCATAGAGGGCGACGTGAACGGTGCGTTTATGCTGCTGGGCATACACGACAAGACCACCAAGCTGGAGGCCCCGACGATGGAGGAGCTGTCGGAAGCCAACCCTTTCACCCTGCCTGCCGACTGGTTCACAACCGACACCATCACCGTCCGTGGCCGAATAGAGGGATACGATGCCGACAGCTTCGGCTTCTCGTCGATGGAGTGTTACTTTGAGGATGTCTTCGAGAAAGACGATGCCACGCTGGTGCTCGACATTGCTGCCGACGGCACGTTTGAGAAGAAGTTCCAAGCCAGCTATCCCATCCAGCAGACCTTCCGCGCCGAGAAGTCGAAGGTGGGATTCGACGAGCTGCCCTTCTTCGCCCGCCCCGGTGAGACCATCGACATCACCGTCAAGAAGAACGAGCAAGGCCAATATCAATGTTACTACAACAACGGCAGCAGCAAGGAAGTGGAACGGTGGCTCAGAACGAGGCAGCAAATCGACGACATGACCACTGCCTTGCACTCCTTCAAGGGTTCATTCAGCGAGGCCAAGGTGAAGGCCGAAGACACTTGGCAGAACATGCTGTATCGGCTGAGCGTGATAAACCGCCACGACCACTACTCGCCGATGGAGATGCAACTGGCACTGGCCGAGGCACAGCTGAGCTTTGCCTACGCACTGATGGACTACGTCATGTATCGAGAAATCGCCCTGATGAAGCAAGAGCAGCGCGACGGCATCTACTACACAGAGATTGTAGACAGCGTGGAGTGGAAAGCACTGTACGACGTCAGGAACTACAGTCAGTTGCACCGCGTAGACTTCGACAATCCGCTGCTGATGGTCAGCCACAACTACCCTATCACGCTCAACCGAATACAGTATGCAAAGCCTGTCAGAGACCAGCAGTACGATGGAGTGACAGACGAGAGCGGTGCTTATGTGATGAATGCAGAAAACGGGAAGCGTAGCCTTGCCAATCTATGTGTGGCTCAGCGCGAGCTAATGGGTTGCGACCACGACAACATCATGTCGCAACTCTGCATCTACAAGAATCTGCTGAGCAACTTCAATCACTGGCGCAACAGCGAGGATTATATTTCCAGTCTCATTGCCGACACGACAAAGACTGAGTCCGAGCGCCACACCGACGTGGCCAGTCTACAGTCGCTCAGCAACATGATGCCTGCCTACCTCGCCACTTTCACCCATCCCTACGTCCGTCAGAAGGCTGAAGAGTTCTATGCTGCCAAGATGGCACAGACAGAGCTCTCCACACCCCTGCCTGCCAACAATCCCTCTGCCGACCTCATCCGCCACCTGACGTACAAATATCCTGGCCGCATCCTCATCATCGACTTCTGGGGCATGGGCTGCGGACCCTGCCGCGCTGCCATTCAGAGCAGTTTGGAGAAGCGGGCAAAGATTGCCGAGCGGAAGGATGTGAAACTCGTGTTCATCGCAGGAGAACAAACCGCCGAGGGCAGCGATGCCTACAAGAGATATGTGGCCGAGTGGCTGAATGGCGAAGCGACGGTATGCCTCACCAACGAAGACTTCACCCGGCTGCAAGAACTCTTCCACTTCAACGGCATCCCCCACTACGAGACCATCACGCCCGACGGCCGCCGCATGCGCGACGATCTCCGCGTCAACGGTTTCCATAACTTCGACTACGAGATGCAGCGACTGACGGACAGGCTCAAAAGCACCGAAGCACCAGCAGCCCCCCAGCAGTAACAGCGCCGCCTACGGTTGGGTGCCCCGCATATTTGCGGGGCGAAGGCTTGGTCCCCCGCATATCTGCAGGAAAAAAGCTTAAGCGCCCTGCGGGAGGAAAAAACAGGGGGCGCCCCGCATATTTGCAGGGGCGCCCCCATTCTTATGGCAAAAAAGCCGTTATCCGTTGTCCTTGCCGGTGATGTTATCTACGGCATCGCGGGCCTGGTCGTTCAGGTTGACATTGCGGGTCACCTTGGCCTCGATGGTGCCGGCACGCATGATGTCGGCCATGTCAACGCCGGTGGCACTCTTCAGCACGTCGAAGGCCTGGCGGATAGCCACGGGCACACCGCCGCTCATAGATGCCACGCCGGCGCCGGTGTCCTGACCGCCACTGTAGACGTGCACGTCCTTGATGGCTGCGATGGGCTTCGCAACGTTCTCCACCACCTGCGGCAGCACCTCAATCATCATCTGCATCACGGCAGCGTTGTTATACTTCTTGTAGGCCTCGGCCTTCTTGTCCATGGCCAGAGCCTCGGCCTCACCCTTCTTCTGAATGGCGTAAGCCTCAGCCTCGCCCTTCGCCTTGATACCTATTGCCTCCTGCTCTAAGCGATAGCGCACGGCGTCGGACTCGGCGTTCTGGGCCAGGGCGTGCTGCTCGGCCTCGTATTTCTGGGCCTCGGCTATGCGCTTGCGCTGCTCCAGGTCGGCGGCGGCGTCCTTCTCCACCTTGTACTTGTCGGCATCGGCCTTCTTCTCAATCTCGGCGGCCAGCTGGTTCTGCTTGATTTCGATTTGCTCCTTCGACAGTATCTGCTCGCGCTTCGTCTTCTCAATCTCGGCCTCCACGGTCTTGATGTTGATGGTCTTCTGCTGTTCCTGCTGCTGAATGGCGTAGGCGGCATCGGCATCGGCCTGAGCGGTGTCGGCTTCCTTCTTCAGAGCAGCACGGCGCAGGGCCAGGTCATTGTTCTTCACAGCGATGGCGGTGTCGGCGTCCACGCGGGCGTCGTTGGCCTCCTTGTCGGCCTTGCTCACCTCTATCTTCACGTCGCGCTCGGCCACGGCACGGTTGATGGCGGCGTCCTTCTTGATCTTTGCCGTGTTGTCGGCACCGAGGTCCTTGATGAGGCCCTCGCGGTCGGTCACGTTCTGAATGTTGCACGAGATGATCTCGATGCCCAGCTTGGCCATGTCGGGCTGAGCCTTCTGCATCACCTGGTCGGAAAAACCGTCGCGGTCGGTGTTCAGCGAGCGCAGGTCGAGGGTGCCGATGATTTCACGCATGTTGCCCTGCAGCGAGTCCTGCAACTGCTGCGCTATCTGGTCGGGGCTCATGTTCAGGAAGTTCTTGGCAGCCAGGCGGGTGCCCTCATTGTTCGGCGTGACGCGAATCTTAGCCACGGCGTCCACGTCGACATTGATGAAGTCGTTGGTAGGCACGCTCTCCTCCGTCTTGATGTCGACGGTAATCTGTCCCAGATAGACCTTGTCGAGTCGCTCAAGGAACGGTATGCGGAATCCGCCCGAACCGATGAGCACGCGCGGCTGGCGGCTGAGACCGGAGATGATGAAGGCAAACGAGGGCGGTGCCTTCACGTATGAGATAAACACAAAGAAAGCCAGTACGGCTACTCCCACGATAATCCAAAATGTCATTTCATCCATAATCATAATTTTTTTAAGAAACACAGCTGCAAAGGTACACATTTTTTATATATACAAAAGAATATCTGTAAGTTTTTTTGTCATAAATAAAAGGTTATTCTTACATTTTCATTACCTTTGCACCCAAATTGTGACTGGGGACAGAAACTGCCCTCGCCATCAGACAATGATTCCAACGTATGAAACGACTCTGCAAACTGATTGCCGACTACATGGGCCTGCTGGTGCTGCTATCGGCAGTAGCCGCTCTGACATGGCCAAGCGTGTTCAGCCAGTTTAAGCCCACCATTATCAGCCCATTGCTGGGCGTCATCATGTTTGGCATGGGACTGACGCTGCAGGCATCCGACTTCCGCATCGTCTTCAGCCGGCCAAAGGATGTCATCACAGGATGTGTGGCACAGTTCACGGTGATGCCCCTGCTGGCATGGTTGTTGGCGCGTGTGTTCCAGCTCGACGATGCCCTGACGGTGGGCGTAGTGCTTGTCGGCTGCTGTCCCGGGGGCACGGCTTCAAACGTCATCACCTATCTGGCCAAGGGCGACCTCGCATTGTCGGTTGGCATGACGGGTGTCTCCACGCTGCTGGCCCCGCTGCTTACGCCGTTCCTAACGTGGCTGCTGGTGGGTCAACATGTCGACGTAGATATGGTAAGCATGTTCCTGAGCATCCTGTGGGTGGTCATTCTGCCCATTGTGGCCGGTCTGCTCTTCCGCAGCCTGCTGCCTAAATTCACCGAGTCGGCAGTGGCCTATCTCCCTGCCTTGTCGTCGCTGGCCATCGCGTTTATTGTGGCCATCATCGTCTCGGCCAATTCGGCCAAGCTGATGGTGGGTGGCTGGCTCATCATCCTGGTGGTGATGCTGCATAATCTATGCGGTCTGCTGTTAGGCTATGGCATTGCCCGGGTGCTGGGACTCGAACTGAAAAAGCGCGTGGCAGTCTCTATCGAGGTGGGCATGCAGAATTCAGGTCTCGCCTCAAGTCTGGCCACGCTTCATTTCGCGTCTTATCCTATGGCAACGATTCCCGGGGCGTTGTTCAGTGTATGGCACAACATCTCGGGAGCCGTCATGGCTAAGGTTTATTCAGCAATTCAGCGACGCGGGCAAGCTGGTTAGGAATACGAATCTGCTGCGGACATTTGGGCAGGCATTCTTCGCAGTCCATGCACTTCGTGGCCCAGTTCTCGGTCTTCAGCGTCTGTTCATAGCCCTGCTGGTATTTCTGCAGCCGTTCGGCATAGTCGGGCGAATCCTTTGACGGCAGCGGCAGCAGCTTTTCGTTGACGGCATTGTTGTAGTAGCCGAAGTTGCCGGGAATATCCACGCCGTAGGGGCAGGGCATACAATAGCTGCAT
>JAEEGK010028223.1_pt1 | contig 11278 bp, 9 predicted proteins | sample 8958771 | NCBI WGS metagenome assembly JAEEGK01 (sample SAMN16246547, study PRJNA631951) | gut metagenome | biome: gut microbiome; feature: rumen; material: SC-attached | host: Bos | place: Iran: Karaj | collected 2018-10 | reverse complement strand
TGGGTGCGGCGAGCAACATTTCGCGTTTTTTGGGCAGGAAGATGATTTTCAAGGCCAATATAATCGCGATGTCGTCGGTGGTGCTCTCGGTGGCGTTTGGCATATTGGCGATGATTATTGGCAACGTGTTCAACAAGGAGGTGGTGAGCTTTATGGGCGCGACAGAGACCATCCTCCCCTACGCGCAGGAATATTCGAGGATAATATTTTGGGGTGCGCCGCTCTCGTGTGCGATGTTTGTATTCAACAATCTATTGAGGTCGCAGGGGCGGGCGTTTTTTGCGATGATTGGCATTGTGTCCGGCTCTGTCATCAACCTTTTCATGGATCCGTTTTTTATCTTTACGCTCAATCTCGGAATATCGGGCGCGGCGCTCTCCACGCTGCTCAGTCAGGCGATAAGCCTTACGGCGATGTTTGTTGCGTTGCGTAAGGAGGGAAGCCTTATCAGACTAAATATCAAGTACATATCCAAAATTACAGGAGTTTATCTCCTGATATTGTCCACGGGCTTGCCGTCGCTGCTCAGACAAGGTTGTAGCGCGTTGGCGACTGTATTGCTCAACCGTGCGGGCGCATGCTATGGCGACGCGGCGGTGGCGGCGATGTCAATTGTTGGCAAGATAAGTTTTCTTGCGGGGTCGGCTGTAGTGGGATTTGGACAGGGATTCCAGCCTGTGGTGGGTTTCGCATACGGCGCGGGCGACTATGCGCGGGTCAAGAAGTCGTATTTCTTTTCGTTGGCGGTGATGACGTCGCTCTTTGTGGTCAACGGCATATTGTGCGGAATGTTCCCGGAGCAGATAATGAGGCTGTTCAACGTTGAAAGCCAGGACGTCATTGAGATTGGGGCGTTTACGTTACAATTGTTCAGTTTTTCGATGCCGTTCCAGACATTGGTGATCTTGGCTAATATGCTGCTTCAAGTTACGGGACAGAAATTGCTGGCTTCCATGACGTCGCTCATGCGTCAAGGAATTGTTTATATACCTTATATAATAATAATGCCGCATTTCTTGGGATTGCGTGCCGTGCAGACCGTGCAGCCAGTGTCCGACATCGTATCAGGAATTTTCTGCGCCTTTGTGACATGGCATTTTTTCAAACGTCAATTATCGGGAAATAAACGATAATGACGCCTTGCGGCGTCAATTTTTTTTAACGAAAATTATCGTCAATTTACCCGTCAATTATCGTCAATTTTATGAACGCGAATTTTTTTTGAACGCGAATTATAACGAATTAAAATGAATTAAAACGAATTATTAAGAAAGGCAATTCGTTTTAATTCGTTGCAATTCGTTTAAATTTTTGTTTAAAAAACAGAACGCCGCAAGGCGTTCCATAAATATTATCGTCAATTCATAAAACAGAAAACGTCAATTGGTGATAAAATTTCTGGTAATTTATGTAAATAAAAATTGACGTTAATTGACGATAAAATTGATGGTAATTGATGTTTAAAAAACCTGCCGCCGCAAGGCGGCAATTCCCGTTTATATCCGTATTCCAATCAGCAGTTGGTCGTCGAGCTGGGGGGCTTTGATTTCGGTGAGGCCGGCAAAGAATGCGCCTATGCGCCAGTTGTCAACGGAGGATTCGATAATCTTTTTCTGTGCCGGAAGGTCAAAGAACGACATCTCCGCCAGGATGTTTTGCAATTGCCGTGAACCAAATTTTGTGATGCCGTCCTCGTGTCCAAACTGGTCGGAGATGCCGTCGGAGAATGCGTAAACCATATCTCCTTGTTGGATGGCGATGTTGTGGTCGGTGAAAGTCTCGTTTTTGCGCATTGGATTGTGCCCGATGCTGATTTTGTCGGGCTTGTACTCGTATAACGTGCCGTCGCGGACTATGATGAGCGGGCGTTTGGCTCCGGCGTAGTCGATGGTCATCGTGTCACGGTTGATGATAACCAACGCAACATCCATTCCGTCAAGGAAATACTGCTCCTCGTCAAAAACGAAAGACCTTACGAAAGCGGATTTGAGCGATTCGAGGATTTCGGCGGCGTTGGACTGAGCCTTGCGCCTCACGATGTCATTGAGCATTGAAATTCCGTACATACTCAGCAACGCGCCCGGCACGCCGTGTCCAGTGCAGTCGGCAACGGCGAGGTACGACTGACGCCCTATCTTGGCGCACCAATAAAAATCGCCCGAAACCACGTTGAGCGGATGCCAGTAGATGAAATTGTCACCAACAGCCTCGCAAAGTTTTTCCGACGAAACCATCACCGCCGTCTGAATGTCGCGAGCGATGTTGAGTGAGTTCATCAATTCTTGGTTGGTGGAGCCGAGGTCGTCGCGCTGCGCCTTGATGATTGTGCTCTGGTGCTGTATTTCGTCGGTCTGGCAGAGGATTTCCTCGTGCTGGAGGTTGAGTTCGTCGTTTGCCATCATAAGTTCTTCGGTGGATTGTCTGAGCTGTGTGTTGAGACGGTTGCGCATGCGGAGGTAGTACAGGCTGGCAATTATGATTGCAATGCCAATGGTGAGCAGCACGAGCGAGCCGAAGCTGACGATGTTGTTGATTTTCTTCTGTTCTTCAAAATTCATATCCCTGTCGTGCGCCTTGGATTGCAGGGCGTGGATGCGTTTTTCGTAGGCGGTGCGGGATTCCGACTTTTCGTAGTGGATGGCTGTCTCGAGGGAGTGGTTTTTGAAATTGTTGCTATAAATGCTCCAAAAACAATCGTACGCGTTCTTGAAGTCTTTTTTAGCCTTGTAGTATTCGTACAAAGCCATGTCGTATCCGTCCTGACCGATGAAATTGGAGGTGTCCTTGAGAAGTTGCCACGCCTTGTCGGGCTGTCCGCTGACGGCGAGGTATGAGGCGTAATAGGGGTTGTACGCCATCTTTTCGAGGAGTTTGGCGTTGGTGGAGTCGATTGCGTTGCGGAGGATTTTGAGGTAGTCGTCGCAATGCTTGAGAAATTGGTGGCGGCGGTCGGGCGCGAGTTCAATTGCCTCTATGTTGCTCGAAATCATCGAAATGCAGTAGTTGGAAATGCCGTTGGCGTCACTGATTTTTGGGATTTCGTCCTTGATGCCGTTGCATTGGTCGATGAGCCGCAGCGCGGATGTGGTGTCGTGGAGTTTGAGGGCGTTTTTGATGTGGAGCGACTGGATGGTGAGCTCCTGCTCGCTTGTATTGGTGCGTCCCAATTTTAGCGAAGCGTTGATGTCCTTCTTGAAATATGCAATCGCCGATTCGTACAGCTCCTGCTCGATGTATGCAATGGCGATGTTGTAGTAGATGTCAGTGAGGTTTTCGTAGTCATTGATTTGCTCCGCCACTTCCTGCGCTTGTTGGATGTACTCAAACGAGCCGTCGAAGTCGTTGGCGCTGGAGAGGAACGAACTGATGTTCATGAGCAGCGTCGCTTTGTTTTTGAGCAGGCTGATGGAGTCGGGCGACGGCGTGCCGAGCAGCGAGTCGGTGACTTCAAGTCCTTTGAACGAGAGGGCGAGTCCTTCGTCGATTTCGCCGTTGTTGCTTGCAAAATACCCTGCGTACATGTAGGCGAATACGAGGTTTTGGGGCGGGCCGTCGGCTATCGTGAGGTCGAGGAACGAGTACGAGATGTCTTTGCCGCTTTGCATTGATGAGGCTGTGTCGATGGCTTCGCGGAGCTTATGTAGCCGCACATTGTGGTCGTATTGCGCCAATAATGCCCTTATGCTGTCCCTGAGATGCGGCTTGGAGTCCTGTGCGGACGTCTCGGCAGTATTGACGGTCAGCATCAACAATGTAAATAATATTGCAAATATTTTAGGCATAGGCGCAGACTTTGACGCTTACAAAGTTATTGATTGTTTTGAGAAGTACAAAAAAAATTTTTGATTTAGAAAATAATTGTTACCTTAGCGGCGTTTTTACAGATAGATAAAGTAAACTAATTAAATGAAATTTTCACTATGAAAAAACTCACATTCTGCCTTATGGCACTCGCAATGGCAGCTTCGACGATGTTTACATCGTGTGGCGACGACGATGATGACGATGACAACACTCCCGTCAAGATCATGGACCTCTCCGCCTCCTGCGGTAGCGAATCGTTCTCTACAAGCGCAGCTGGATTCTACCAGTCGTCCAAGAAATCTGATGAAACCGGCACAAGCGTATTGTCTCAAATCTTTACCTCCAATGCCAACGGTGACGGCTCAACCACAATTGCCGGTACAGCAAAAGGCAAGCAGCTCGCAATCAATGTGAACGGTACCAAGACCGGCACTTACCAGCTCAGCGTTGCTTCCGACCAGACCATCAACAACGCACTCATCGACCTCCTTTCGGGCAAGTCTGCAAAGGAAATCGTTTCCAACGCAGTGAAGACCGACGCGATGATCATCTATCGTTCCACTGGTGAGGCTGAAGGTGGCGCAACATACTATTTTTCAACTGAGGCTTCTGTGAATGTTAATTTTGACCTCGTCCTCTACTCCACCGGTACTTTCACCGCAACTATGATGAATAAGAGCGGCGACACATTCAAGATTACCGACGGTAGCTTCAAGGTATTTGGCAAGCCCTCTCTCGGCAACTAATTCCTAAGACTGATTCACACACATTACAATAAAAAGGAGCAACAAAAAAAGTTGTTCCTTTTTTTGTATCAATACCAAAAAACACTATATTAGCACCGATAATTTAATCGCCAACTAAACAACCATCATTATGAAAAAAATAACATTCTCCATCGCCGCGCTCGCACTTGCGGCAATGACATTCGCCACGTCCTGCGTGACCGACAAGGACAAGGAAGAGGACGAAATCAAGAGCGACCTCTCGTTTCTCTACATAAAAGCATCGCAGAGCGAGAGCAGGCAGAGCGCATTGGACGCCAACAAAAATTGGAAGGTCAATACCAACGTCTTTGCCGTCCTATCCAGCACGTCGGAATCCTCAGAGGCTACGGGCATCAATGGCAAACTCTCCGACATCTTCAAGGAGTCGTACGCACGCACCACGGTGTACGGCTATGAAAACGACGATTTTATCTCCATCACCTTCAATGACAAGCCCAGGGAGAAGCCAGACGGCGCGGATCCAGTTTCTTTCAAGACGACAATAGGCGGCAGTGTGCCAGCCCTCTTGTCGCAGTATCTGGAGACGGGAACATTCGACGAGGAGACTATGACCAACAAGTTTAATGTAGATGCGCTTGTCATCTACAAGAACGCCAAGGACGCCGACGCATCGTCGCCAAATTTCTGGTTTTCGTATGAATGTACCGTCAATCCCGTATTGTTCATGGTCAAGAGTGTGAAATACTGCCAGGGCACATTCACCGCAAGGATGCGCAACAAGGTGGGCGACACGTTCTTATTTACGGATGGGGCGTGGTCGTGTTTGGCATTTTGATTATGTGTGGCCGATTGGGGGGAGACGCACGGACGTGCGTCTCTACGCGCGTGCCAATGCGAAAATGCTGACCTTGCAATCGGGCATTGTTTCGAGGATTTTTTTTGCGCAGACGAGCAATGTGGAGCCTGTTGTGAATACGTCGTCAACTATCAGGAAGTGGCTGTGGGCGCACTCCCCCACCCTTTTGGCGATGAAAATCTTGTCGGCGTTTGTGATGCGCTCGCTCCGGTGCATGTAGGTCTGCGTGGCTGAATTGACGGTCTTTTCCAAAATGTCCTCGCGGATGGGTATCTGCATTACCTTCGACATTCCTGCTGCGATGCGCTCCGCCTGGTTGAAACCTCGGCTTTTGACTTTGTCGGGGTGCATCGGCACGGGCAGGATGTAATCGGCGTCGGCAAATCTATTGTAATTTTTTAGCACCAATGCCGCCATCTGCCCGAGTTTGACGGCGAGGTCGGGCTGCTTGTAATACTTGATGTTGTGCATGAGGTTTTGCGTCCACTCGCTTTTCTTGAATTGGAAGTAGCAGCAGCCGTATTCTATCTGTATGCCTTCGCGGTAAAATTCGTCCGTGACGTAATTATTGTCGTACTTGTAATAATCCACTTTCGGAATCTCCATCAGGCAGGCCTCGCAGACAAGGTGTTCGTGGCGGGTCAGGAGGCGTTGTCCGCAGCCGAGGCACGTGTGAGGCCACGCAAGGTCGATGAGGTCGCTTGCGGCAGTGCGGATTATGGATGGGATTACGTTCATTGTGCCAATGGCTAAAGATTGTCGTAATATCCGCTCGAGGTGACTGTGCCATCGGGCTGCAAAGCCGTTTTCCAGCGTTTGTGCGACCATAGCCAAGTCTCTGGCTGATTGCGCATTACTTCTTCAAGTTTAGACATATACTTCTGCGTGATCTCGCCCTTTTCGCATTTGGACGGGTCTTCGGCAATCATTGACACGTAGCAACGGTAATAGCCGCGCTTTTCACGGCGGATTTCCATAAAAATCACCGGCAGGTCAAATAGTTTTGCGTAATTCTCGATGCCCGGCAGGCAGGCGGTATTGATTCCGAAAAAGTCCACCCAGATGGAACGCTTGATGTTGGGGCTGTTTTGGTCGCCCGCCATGCAGAATCCCGTGGGCTGTTTTTCGCGCATGCCAAATGCAAACTTCGTCTTCTCTATCGGGCAGAAGTGCGTGCCGCGCTGCTCACGGCATTTGACGGTGAAATTGCTGATATACTGATTCTTGAGCGGCTTGAATATAGCGCAGAACTTGTGCTTGTGCTCGAGGTTGACGGTCTGCGTGGTCCACTCCCAATTGCCGTGGTGACCCATTGCAACAATCATCGACTTGCCCTCGGCGTACAGGCGTTCCGGGATTGAGAGGTCGTCGTAGGTGAGGCGTTTGCGGAGTTTTTCGGCGGGATAGGTGTAGCCCTTGAGACCTTCCATGAAGAGGTCCACCATGTATTTGTAGTATTTGCGCTTGATTTCGTCGCGCTCCTCCTTGGTCTTCTCGGGAAAACAGAGGGCGAGGTTCTTGTCAACCACTTTAACCCTGTACCTGAACACTCTGAAAATCAGAAAACTTATCACGTCCGATTCAAAGTATAACAGCCAGAATGGCGTAATCCTAAATCCGAAGATGAACATCCTGTAAAACAGGTATCCGATGTATTGGAAAAACTTTTTCATTGCGTCTCAGTTAGTTATGTTGATTTTTAGAGTATTCCTTGTAGAGCTGGTTGATGATGAGGCAGAGGTCGTAATCGTTTTTGCTCAAGATAAAATCGCGGTCGAGCCTGAAGTGTTCGATGAACTTGGTGGCCTCCTCTTGCGACATGCCGGTAAGCTCCGCAACGATGGACGGATTGTATTTGTCGTATGCCGCCTGATTGAGCTCCTCCTGACGCTTGAACTCCGCAATCTTCTGCTCCGCCTTCCTTCTTTTTCGCGCCGCAGGGTCGAATGAAATGCCCACACCGAGAGTACCACGGCGAAGTTCCTGGAGTTCGCGGACGTCGATGAGGTTCTTTTTCCAAGTTTCGATTGTTGCCACGTAATACGGCTCCTCCTTGATGGGCACTTGCTCGTAGTCGTACAGGAACGACCGCCACCTCTCGGCGTAGATGCTGACGGTGGAGAGTTCGTAGAGACGCGGTTGCAGGGTGATTTCGCCAAGTTCCACGACGGTTTCGTCCTCGTCGAGGTCGAGGGTGCCGATGGCGAAGCCCGTTATCTCGTATCCTATGCAGGAAACTTTTACGGTGTCGGTTCGTATCATTAGCATCCTGAACCGCCCCTCGGTGTCGCTGATGCACGCCGAAGACCTGTTGATATTTACAATGTGTGCAAACTGCACCGCCTCGCCGTTGGGATTGACGAGTGAGCCGCGCACCTCATAGACCTTGCTGTTTTGACCGAGGGCCGTCAGTCCGATGAGGAGCAGCGCAATGGTCAGTATTGCTGTCTTATTAATGAAATTGTGTGACACTTTGATTGAATACTGTTGTTTGTTGACGGCAAATTTATGAATTAGTATCTGCATCAAAAAATTTTTTAGATATGTTTAACAAAAGATTATGACAAAATATATTTTGCTATGTGGAACATTATGTATAAATTTGGCATCAAAAACATCAAGACAGATTATGACAGACTTTAAACATGATATAAAGGTTGCCGAAAGGCGTTACCGCAGCCGCATCATCGATATGGCGGGCGGCATACCCGACGAGGATGAGGATGACGACGACGAGGAATTTGACAACAACAAGAACAATTCCAACTCCAACAGCAACCAGAACGGCTCGCAAAACACCGGCAGCACAGAGACTCCGGTGCTCGACAATTTTGGCACCGACCTCACCAAGGCGGCGGAGGAAAACCGTCTCGACCCCATCGTGGGACGCGCCAAGGAAGTGGAGAGGCTTGTGCAGATATTGAGCCGCCGCAAAAAAAACAACCCCGTGCTCATCGGCGAGCCGGGCGTGGGCAAGTCGGCAATTGTGGAAGGCCTTGCCATCAAGATAGCGCAAAAGCAAGTGTCGCGCGTATTGTACGGCAAGCGCGTGGTGTCGCTCGACATGGGCGCAATTGTAGCCGGCACCAAATACCGTGGACAGTTTGAGGAGAGGATGAAGTCAATCATCAACGAGCTTTCGCACAATAAGCACGTCATCATCTTCATCGACGAAATCCACAACATCGTTGGCGCGGGCAATTCGGGCGCACTTGACGCGAGCAACATGCTCAAGCCAGCCCTTGCGCGTGGCGAAATACAGTGCATCGGCGCAACTACGCTCGACGAATACCGCGAGACCATCGAGAAGGACGGCGCACTCGAACGTCGCTTCCAAAAAATCCTCGTGGAGCCCACCACCGTGGAGGAGTCCATCGAAATCCTCAACAACATAAAGGACAAGTACGAGAGCCATCACAACGTCAATTACACCCCCGAGGCGATAGAGGCGTGCGTAAGGCTTTCTGACCGTTATATCAACGACCGCTGCCTTCCCGACAAGGCGATAGACGCAATGGATGAGGCCGGATCGCGCGTTCACATCACCAAAATCCGTGTGCCGGAGCGCATTGACGAACTCGAAAAGAAGATTCAGTCCATCAAGGAAGAGAAATTGAAAGCCGTTGACAGCCAGAATTTTGAGCTGGCGGCAAGTTTCCGCGACAAGGAGAGCGAACTCGCCAAAATCCTTGACGCCGAGCAGCAGAAGTGGGACAAGGAACTCGCCCAAAAGCGCGACACCGTGGATGAAAGCAACATCGAAGAGGTGATTGCGATGATGAGCGGCATACCCGTGACGAGAATTGCCGAGGCTGAGGGTCAGCGTCTGCGCAAGATGAGGGACGCGCTCAAGGGCAAGGTGATTGGTCAGGATGAGGCTGTTGACAAGGTGGTGAAAGCCATCCAGCGCAACCGCATCGGTCTCAAAGACCCCAACCGTCCCATCGGCACGTTCATTTTCCTCGGTCCGACAGGCGTGGGCAAGACTCAGCTCGCCAAAATCCTTGCCGAATACATGTTTGACAGCAAGGACGCTCTTGTGCGCATCGATATGAGCGAATACATGAAAAAATATTCCGTGTCGAGGCTGATAGGTTCTGCACCGGGCTACATCGGTTATGAGGAAGGCGGTCAGCTCACCGAAAAGGTAAGGCGCAAACCGTATTCGATAGTGCTGCTCGACGAAATCGAAAAGGCGCACCCCGACGTTTACAACATCTTCCTGCAAGTATTTGACGATGGCAGATTGACCGACGGCGGCGGACGCACCATCGACTTCAAGAACACTATTATAATAATGACGTCCAACATCGGCGCCCGCGACATCCAGAATTACGGACACGGTCTTGGATTTGGCAGCGGCGACGACAATGCCGACGACAACAACAAGGCAATTGTTGATAAGGCTCTCAAAAAGACATTCTCGCCGGAATTCCTTAACCGAATTGACGACATCATCACCTTCAATTCGCTCTCCCGCGACAATATCCACAAGATCATTGACATTGAGCTTGACGGTCTTTACAAGCGCATTGCCGAGCACAATTACCATCTCACGCTCACCGACAAGGCTAAGGACTTCCTCACCGACAAGGGCTACGACCCGAAGTTTGGTGCAAGGCCGCTCAAACGCGCCATCCAAAAGTACCTTGAGGACGAGCTTGCCGAACTTCTCCTCGAAACCGAAGTCAAGGAAGGCGACGAGATTGTGGCGGATGTCAGCGATGACGGCGAAAAGTTAAACCTTCAATGCATTAAGAAAAATGATTGATTTGACATACCTCAATGACATCACCGATGGCGATGTGGCGACCAAGAAGCAGTTGATAGAGCTATTTTTCACGCAGGCTGACGAAATCAAGCAGCGTTTTATCATTGCGGAGCTGTCGGACGATACGGACGAAATAGGCCGCACGGCGCACATCGCCAAATCCACCACCCGTGTAATGGGTCTCAACGACATAGCGGACAGGATGGAGCAGTTGCAACGGATGGCAGAAAACAAAGAAACGCCGGATCAATATCCGGCGTTGATAAAGTTTTACCTCGACAATATTCCTACTGCCATCGAGGAATTGAAGGTAGAAATTGCCAAATTGCCGTAGAGACGCAAAATTTTGCATCTCTACAATATCCTAATATCGCTTGACGGCAATGAATTCGCGTGCGGTGATTGTATTGCGCTCGGCGATGTAGGTGGCGTATTGCTCGTCAAAATGTGTGCGGCTGCATAGTGCGTCGTCGTATTTGCCTATGGACGCCAATAGAAGCTCCGTCACTTCGCGGACGGCGTGCCTCTCCCCTATTTGTCCCGTTACGTAATCAGCCAACTTGTTGTTTTTGACGTAGTTGGCAAACATTGGCGATGCGTCGCATCTTACTTGAAAACGCAATCCGCACTGCTCGGCTACGGTGAGGTCGAGGATGTCGTCATATACAAAAGCCGCTTCCTCGGGCTGCACTCCAAATTCCTTCAATACGATTTGGAGTCCCTCGTTCTTGTCCTTGAAACCAAGGCATTTGAAGTCGAGATGCTCCCTGCGGACAAACATTTCTGTATTCTTATTGTCCATGCCGGAGATAATGCCGGCGGTCAGCATTCTGCCCGTCAGCATTTTGTATCCAAACCTGAGCATATTGAGCCCCATGGAATCCACTTCCGAAAATTGTGAATACAATCCGTCGCCCTTGTAGCCAGAATTGAAGACACCATCCCAATCAAAGATTATCATCTTGATTTTCAGTGCCTTGCTGACAAAATCAGAGTATGGGAGGCGAAATTCACCTCCCCTTTCGGCTAATAGGTCCAGATATTTGACGTCTTGCACCACCTTTAGAGCAGATCCTGAATGTCCAACATGCCGACCGGCTTGCCGTTTTCAGTAACGAC
>JAEEGK010028221.1_pt1 | contig 11278 bp, 5 predicted proteins | sample 8958771 | NCBI WGS metagenome assembly JAEEGK01 (sample SAMN16246547, study PRJNA631951) | gut metagenome | biome: gut microbiome; feature: rumen; material: SC-attached | host: Bos | place: Iran: Karaj | collected 2018-10 | reverse complement strand
GCTGTCTTGAATTCCTCGGCAGAAAAGACCATCAGGTTAAGGTTCGCGGTCACCGTATCGAGCTCGGGGAGATTGAAACCGCTCTTACCGGTATTGCCGGTGTAAACCGTGCCATAGCCGTAACTGTGGGCAATCCGCCTCAGCTTGCCGCAGCCATCGAATTAAATGACGGGGCTGAACCTGATGCCGCAGGCATTAAAGCCGCTCTCGCAGGTCAGGTTCCTGAATATATGGTACCTAACCATCTCGAGTTCTATAAGGAGATGCCGGTAAGCGCCAACGGAAAGATTGACCGTAAGACCATTATAAATGAGCTTAACTGCATATCGAAAGCTGTTACTCCGGAGGATCTGCCGCAAAGCGACCTTGAGAGAAAAATAGCCGATATCTGGAAGAATCTGCTGAAACGGGAGAGTATCACCAGAAATGACGATTTCTTCATTTCCGGAGGTGACAGTCTCAGCGCCACCAGATTTATTCAGACCATGCAGCATGAAAAAATTACCGCGGAACCTCTGCCTCTCAGAGTACTGTTCTCATCACCTACCGTAGCCTCCATCTGCAGCTACATTGAGGCCAACAACCTCTGCATGACCTCTGATTCCGCAAGCAATTCATTCGAAGAAGGATTCCTGTAAAATGACATTAAATGCAAAAGGCATTGTCAGCCTGCTTGATGATCTGGCTGACCGCAATATTCTGCTGTGGACAGAAAACGGAGCTTTAAAGTTTAAAGCCCCGGCCGGAGCACTTACCCCTGAAGACAGGGAGAACATTAAGGAAAACAGAGAGAAAATCATCTCCTGTCTTGATAAATTCAGCTCCATCACCCGTGATGAAAACCATCGCTATGATGATTTTCCTCTTACAGATCTGCAGCTAGCCTATTCTTTAGGCAGAAGCAACATCTATGAGTACGGCGGTGTTGGCTGTCACAGCTATCTGGAGCTCGAGATGACCTCAATTGACCACCCTCGTCTGGAAAAGGCCTGGCACGGTCTTGTCATGCGTCATGATATGTTAAGAGCGGAGATAGGCACCGGCGGAACCCAGCATATTCTGAAAAACGTCAACCTGCCACCGGTTCCGCTTCATGATTTCAGCAGTATGTCTGAGGATGAAGCTATGGCAAAGCTTCTCGAACTCAGAGCCGGTCTTGATCACCGCCTCTATGATCCGGGACACTGGCCTCTTTTTGACGTAAGAGTGGTAAATCTCCCTCATAAGGCCATACTCATTTTCTCCATAGATTTAATCATTGCGGACTTCGCCAGTATCCAGATTATCCTTGCCGAACTCGGTCAGGCGTATAACAGAGGTGTGGAGTCACTTGATCCTCTGCCTTTTACCTTCCGTGACGTCATGGCAGCAAAAAAAATCGCCGCGCAGAATCCTTTTCTTAAGGCTAAACGCAGAAAAGACGAGGAATACTGGCTGGAACAGATTAAAACCATGCCGCTCCCTCCTGAACTTCCGGTCATTCCCGGAAGCGGCAGCAACAACAGTAATGTGAAAATCAGACGTTTCCATCATGCGATGGATGCCGGCAGATGGCAGGTTCTTAAAAATACCGCCCGTGACAGAAAATTCACCATTTCCAGTGTTATTCTGACGGCGTTTACCGAAATTATCGCCAGATGGTCCAGAAGTCCGGACTTCACCATCAACCTTACTCTCTTCAACCGTCCGGAGGGGGTAAACAATATTGTAGGCGATTTTATTGATGTCAATGTTCTAGGAATCCGCGGCAGCTCCACCTCATCCTTCGGTGAAAGAGTGAATATGATTCAGCAGAGACTCTGGGAGGATATGGAGCACGACAGCTTTACCGGTATCAATGTTCTCCGTGCTTTAAGCAGAGAACGTGGTAAAAACATCCTGGTACCGGTTGTATACACCAGTACCCTCGGCGTCAACAACGACAGTCTGGATCGGAATGACTTTATGAGCGGAGCCCGACTCCATTACGGCTTAACCCAGACTCCGCAGGTATGGCTTGACTGTCAGACCACTGAGCGTTACGGCACCCTGCAGCTTGACTGGGATGTCCGTTCCGGCGTATTTCCAGAAGGACTGCCTGAAGCAGCCTTCGCTGCTTTAATCAGACTTCTTGATGATCTTGCCGACTCACCGGAAATCTGGCAGAGCAACAGTACCGTTACGCTTCCTGAAGCAAACATGACTCGTATCAGAGATATGAATGCCAATGTCCGTGAGTTTGAGCCGTGCTTTCTGCATGAAGGTCTCATAACCAACGCTCTCACCGTTCCGGAAAATCCGGCAGTATTCGCCTCAGATGCCTCTCTTAACTACATCGAACTTGCGGCATCTGCGCTTTCAATTGCCGCCAGACTGCGTTCTCTTAATGTTGATGAAAAAGACAATGTGGCCCTGCTCCTCCCTAAATCAGCATGTCAGTTTGCCGCTGTATTCGGCGTGCTTATGGCTGACGCTACCTATGTACCGATTGACGTAAGCCAGCCGGCATCCCGTATCTCATCCATCATAAAAGATGCCGGAATCAGGGTTATCATTACCGATAAGGAGCATCTTGATAATAACTACGGTGCCGGAACCGTAAATATCACCGCAGAAATCAGCAGAGATGTTTCCGTTAATTCAGAAATAAGAGCGGCAGTTACTGCAGAACTTACTGCCATGAAGGATAAGCTCGCCGCCTCTCATGAAAAAACCGGCAGAGTTGCCTACATCATCTTCACATCAGGTACCACCGGAAAGCCTAAAGGTGTAATGGTAAGCCACAGAGCCGCATGGAATACCGTAAGAGAGGTGAATCTCCTTAACGGCATCAGCCAGACGGATAGAATGCTGTCCCTTGCAAGCTACAGCTTTGACCTGTCAATCTGGGATAACTTCGGCACCACTCACGCCGGAGCCGCTCTGGTCATGCCTTCAGAAGAGGAAAGAACCGATCCGGAATGCTGGCTGAATCTTATTCAGAAGTACGGCATAACCAGAATGAATACCGTACCGGCCCAGATGAGAATGCTCACTGAATGGACCGAATGGGATGATAAGAGAAAGCTTAGCTCTCTCAAGAGTGTATTCATGTCCGGTGACAAGATTCCGACAACTCTTCCTGACGAAATAAGAAAGGTTCATGCCGGGGTAAATATCATCAGCATGGGAGGTCCTACAGAAACCTCCATCTGGTGTGTACAGTTCCCGGTAACGGAAAGCTATGCCGAAAGATCCAGAATTCCATACGGCAGACCTCTCGCCAACCATCAGATTTATATCCTGAATCCGCGTCTTGAACTCTGTCCTGACTACACTCCGGGGGAAATGTATATAGCCGGAGCCGGACTTGCCGAAGGCTACTGTGCCAATCCGGAAAAGACAGCCGAAGTATTCATTACCCATCCGGTAACCGGCATGAGACTATATAAATCCGGAGACATCGGTTTCTACACTCCGGAGGGATTAATCGAGATTCTCGGCCGTGAAGACAATCAGGTGAAAATCAACGGCTACCGTATTGAGCTTAGCGAAATCGAGGCTCATATCGAACAGCTGCCGTTCATCAGCAGCGTGGCTGCAGTTCCGGTTTTAGAGAACTCTCTTCTCGCCTGCGCCGTCACTCTGGATAAAAATGCCGGCATCAGCGAAGATGAAACCGCCTCCCGTATCAAGGAGGAACTCGCTCAATCACTCCCAGCCTACATGATTCCGGAAATCATTACCGTTATGGACAAGCTTCCGGTAAGTGCCAACGGCAAAATCGACCGCCGTACTTTAGCCAAAGAGCTTTCCGGTATTAAGAGAAGTGAAAGCGGAACTGAAAAGCCTCTTGACACCAGAACCGAGCAGGATCTTCTGGCCGTCTGGAGCAGCATTCTTAAGCATGACAACATCTCCAGATCCGATAACTTCTTCAATATCGGCGGATCCTCCCTCTCTGCCATCACACTTCTCAGCCGACTTCTTGCCAAGGGCTATCCGGTAACTCTGGAGCTTATCTTCAATCATCCGGTATTTGCGGATATGGCAGCCGGCATGGATAAAAACCGCGAGGAGCAGGAGGAATGGATTAACAGCATCAGCCTGGAAAAAATGGCTGAGGATGCCACCGTCAATCTGCCGAACACCATTCCGTTTGATGAAACAATTACCGACCATCACATATTCATGACCGGTGCCACCGGCTACCTCGGAATTCATATTCTTTCAAGACTTCTTGCTGAAACCTCATCCACCATGTACCTGCTGGTAAGAGCCCGTACACCTGAAGACGGCTATGAAAGACTGCGTAAGGCGGCTGCAGAAAAAGGAGTCAGCCTTCCGGACAATCTGGAGGAGAGAGTAAAAATCTTCAGCGGAGCCATGGATAAGAGACATCTAGGTCTCAGTGATGCAGACTATCAGCTTATTTCATCATCATGCGACTCTATTATTCATAACGCCTCCATTATTAACCTCATGGATCCTCTGAGCGCTATTTTCCCGACCAACGTACAGGGTGCCGCCAGCATCCTTGAGCTCGCATCCACCGGCAGGGTAAAACAGATAAACTACATCTCCACCATAGCAGTGCACTACGGTCTTGAAAATGTTGAGGCTGATGCGGTGATTCCTGAGAATATCGATATTCACAGATGGCGTGATCTGGACTTAACCTATGAACAGTCCAAAATCATGGCGGAGAATATTTTCTACATTGCCCGCCGGATGAACATTCCGGTAAACATCCTGCGTCCGAGCTCCATTACCTGGGCCAGCAACAGCGAACATCCTTTCATCAATAATGACGCCTTTGTTAAGTTCTATAAGGCCTGTCTTGCTGCAGGAAGCTATCCGGAATCACACCTCAAGGTAAACATCGTTCCTGTGGATTACGTTGCCGAGTGTGTTTCTCTCGCCGCAGTGCACAACTACGGTATGAGCCGCAACTACCATCTTGTATCCCGAAACAGTGTGGATGTAAGCAAGATATACGGCTGGATGCATGATCTCGGATCCAATATAGACTCCCAGAGCTTTGACGGCTGGCTGAATGATCTTAATGACAGCTTTGTTAACGGCTTCATCAGTCTCTATTTCAAAAACGATCTGAGTAACGGCGGTCACTACAGCTATAACTATGACGAAGCTGCCAGACTGCTGAATTTCAACAACATGCAGGCTTTTGAGGTAACAAGCGACTACTTCAGACCGTTAGTTGCCAAATACAGTCAGAAGGTGGAATCATGACAGAAAGCATCTGTGCCGGCGTAACCGCGCCGGCAGGAGGAGCCGGAGTTATTGCCGGCAACTCAACAGCTGACCAGTACAGCAAATGGTGGCGGATCTACCGCAGGGAGCAGTACCCCGGTTCAAGAATCATCTGTCTGCCGCATGCGGGAGGCAGTGCATCATTCTTTCGCAGCTGGAGCAATGAACTACCTGCAGGTATTGAGCTTGCCGCCATTCAGTACCCGGGGCATGAGGACAGACTGGACGAGCCCTTAATCAGCAGTATGGACGAACTGGTGACCGGAATCTGTGATTCCATCTCCTCCGGCGGTCTCCTTAACAAACCGTACATGCTGTTCGGTCACAGCATGGGGGGCTATGTAGCCTATGAGCTCTGCCGGGAGATTCAGAAAAGAGGACTGAAAGAACCGTACCATGTGTTTGTTTCAGCAAGTGAGGCTCCGGGATATAAGGATGAATCCAGCTGGCATACCAGTAGCGATAAGGACCTTCTTACTGAAATAAGAAGAGTGTTCGGTAACGAGCACCTCTGCGAAAACAAGGAGGTGGAGGATCTGTTTCTCCCGGTTATCCGTAATGACTACAGACTCATAGAAAGCTGGGAGCCGGACAGGAACAGCCAGCCGCTTAAGGTTGATTTCTCCGCCTTTTATGCCGATGCCGATACGGAAATGAATACCGTTAAGGCTAACGGCTGGAAAAACATTACATCAAGCCGTTTTGAAACCAGAAAATTCACCGGTAATCATTTTTATCTCATAAAGGAACAGCGTGAGGTTATCAGAGCCGTGGTTGATGTAGCCAGAAAACAGCGCACCAAGAGACTGATGCTTCCGTAAAGATCCTTATTTTCTATCTCCGAGACGTTAAAAGCTTTATACCTTCGGGTATAAAGCTTTTTTTTGTTTTCAAATACGAACGCACTGTGTTCGCAATGTCTGGTGACAGCAGTACAACTGCATTGTCGAGGCTCAACAGGTCTGTTTTTATGCCGGCCCGTACCGTATATTACCAGAAACATACCGCCAAACCGAAGTTTTAGAGAAAAATAGTCATGTATATAGGAATATATAACACTCCGTCCTCAAACGTCAGATCCTTAGTGTACACAATATATCGATCATTCATTTTTATCTGGTATTTTTCTTTGAAGTAGTCAAATGACTTATGGCTTTTATAACCTGAAGACTTTACCTCTATAGGAGACAACCGTTTTCCTTTTACAGTCAAAAAGTCAACTTCATACTTTTTACTGACTCTATTGTTATTAGGACTGTATTCAAATTCATGAAAATATAATTCATGTCCGTTAGCCCGGAGCATTTGAGCAACCATATTCTCAAAAATCATCCCCTGATTGATCCCAAGGTCATCAATGATAAGAGATCTGTACATTTTATCTATATCACCGCCATTGTTGAGTATATGCGTTACCAGCAATCCCGTATCACCCATATACATCTTGAACTTCGTCCTGTCCGCATACATTTCAAGGGCAATTTCAGGATTTGTTACGTTGACAGTGTTATTAACCATCATAGATTCGTTTAGGAAATCAATTGCATTTCCATAGTTTCTTGTTCTGGCATTTTTATCAATAACAGATAACCTGAATACTGAATTATGATTCATCAGCTGCTCAGGTATCGATTTAAACACTATTTCTGCTCTATCCCCGTTTTCAGTATCATGCTTTTTTAAATCATTAATATAAAGACGGAGGATTCCTCTCTTTACTCTGTCAATATGGCTATATGGCTGGCCGTCTGTATATGCTGCAACAGCCTGAGGCATTCCTCCAACGACCATGTACACACGAAACTCTTTCAGTATCTTTCTATGGATATCAATACCCAATGGTTTCCTTTTTTCAAATGCATCCCTGATACTATCCATTACTGCATTATTTCCAATAGCCCATAGAAACTCTTCGAAATCCATCGGATACATCTTAATGCAATCTTCTTCAGACGGTATCAAAATATCCTTTACGTTTTTCTTGATTGAAATGAGAGATCCTGTTTCAATGTAGTCAAACCTTCCGTCTTTCACCAGTTGTTTTATCGACTGTCTGGCTTTAGGAAAAAACTGGACTTCATCAAAGATAATTACTCCTTTTCTCTTTTTAAGAGTTTTTCCAGTCAGGATAAACAAATTACGAAAAAAAGTATCAATATCTGCTATATTATCAAAGTTGTCCTTAATTGCTTTTTCTGCTGTTGAAAAATCAATGAGAATATAATCATCATACTCTGCTTTTGCAAACTCCTCAGCAACAGTACTCTTGCCAACACGTCTGGCTCCTTCTATCATTACAGCAGAAGCTCCGGCTGATTCTTCTTTCCAGGTTTTAAGATATTGGTAGACTTTTCTCTGAAACATTCTTCAACCTCCATATATAAGAATATACTACTCTTCGCTTAAATTATACTCAACCGAAATTGCAATTTTTATTATGAGCTTTTTGCACGAAAATACAATTTGTTATATATCAGTTTTGCACGAAAATACAATTTATTTTATATTAGTTTTACACGAAAATACAATTTGTTATGGATGCGGACAATATCCTGGACACCCAAAAGAGGTGATCTATGGCGTACACGGTACAGCAAATAACAGCAGCTTTATGACAAAATAAAAAAAATTGTTCCAACCGTTAGACAATTAGGATATCCGTCTGTTCATACTCTGTATGAATGGATCAACCAAAGAGAAGCAACAGGAGGTAAGTTTCCTAATATCGAACCAGTAGGTGTTAGGAAACGCCATCTTAAGGTAAAAATGAATCATGAAGGTTACTCTGATGAACGCAAGCTTGAGATTCTAAAACGATGTTTTGAAGATACAGAAAATATTCGCGATGTTGCAATTGATGAAGGTGTTTCACGTGCTATAATTTATTCATGGAGAAGAAGACATCTTAATGATGGAGTATTTGGATTGCAGCATAAGAAAAAGCAAATCAAAAGGACAGAATCTATTGATGAACAAAAAGCAGACGATTTAAGGAAAAATAAAGAAGAAGCATCTGACTGTTCTGTAAGTTCTGATGAAATTGTAAAGCTTCAAAGACAGGTAAAAGAACTACAGATGAAAGTTGATGTGATGACAGAGGTCTTTGAATTGTTAAAAAAAGAGCAAGGCACTGATATTGAAGCATTAACGAATAAAGAGAAATTCCTCATTATCAGTGCCTTAAAGACGAAGTACTCAATTCTATCACTGCTTAAGCATCTATCTATGTCAAAAAGTAGCTATTATTATATCGAAAAAGCGAATCAAAAAGAGGATAAATACAAGGATATTAGGGGTTTGCTGAAAGATATTTTTAGCAATAACTATGAGTGCTATGGCTACAGAAGGCTTCATACAGAATTAAGAAAAGCTGGTCGTTATATTTCTGAAAAAGTCGTTAGAAGGCTTATGAAGGAGGAAGGAATAGAAGTTACTAGATGCCAAAAGAAGCGTTATTCTTCATACCTTGGGGAACTATCTCCTGCTGTTGGTAATATCGTGAATCGTGACTTTTCAGCTTCATCTCCAAACGAAAAATGGCTTACAGATATTTCGGAATTTGCTACCAGCAAAGGCAAACTATACCTATCAGTTATTAGGGACTGCTATAACGATGAAATTATAGCTTATAAGATTGGAAATAAGCCTACAGCAGCTCTAGCTAACGATACATTATCTGAAGCCATAAAAAGGCTGAAACCGTCTGGTATTAAGCCGGTTATTCATAGCGACAGGGGCTGTCATTATAGATGGCCCGGATGGATACAAATTACCCAAAATAGTGGTCTTGTACGGTCAATGTCCAAGAAGGGCTGTAGTCCTGATAATTCTGCTTGTGAAGGATTCTTTGGCAGAATGAAAACAGAGTGCTTTTATAACCATTCTCTAGAAGATCTTTCACTTGATGAGTTAAAGACATACTTGGATAGGTATATTCAATGGTATAATAACGTTAGAATCAAAAATACATTAGGCGGATTGAGCCCTGTTCAATACAGACTTAACCGGAGTTAAAGTGAGATAAGTGTCCAGTTTTTTGTTCGCATCCCCGTCTCTCTCTCATATCGAAAACAGGTACAATACGTGAAAATATTCTAGAAAATACAAATCAACCTTTAATTTATGATTTTAATTTGTTTCAAACGGTACTGAGCACTGGCTTGAATAATAACGATTTTTATTTAATTTCTATAAATGATTTTGATTCTATTTTGAATAAGATAGAAGAATACTATGCATAACAGCTTTCTAATTAGTGGTGAAGAAATATGAATCAGCAAATTAACTCATGTGTATCAGATAAATCAAAATATCCTTCCGGTTCAGAATGGAGAAGATGGGATCTCCATGTTCATACTCCAGGAACAAATAAAAATGATCAATATAGCGGAAAGTGTATAGAAGAAAAGTGGGATAATTTTTACAAAAGTATTTCCGAATATGTTGGTGATGAAAGAGACCCTCAAAAGGTAATAACAGTTTTAGGTATAACAGATTATGTAACTCTGGACAATTATAAAAAGGTAATTCAAGATCAAAGATTACCTGATTGCATTAAACTGGTTATTCCAAATATTGAAATGAGGATGACTCCTGTGGCAACAAAGTCACCCGTTAACATTCACTTTCTTTTTGATCCCGATTTTGTTGAACAATTGGATTCAAGATTCTTTAGCCAATTAGCTATTGATATCGGTGGTACACCATATCACCCTATTAAACGAGATTTAATTGAGTTGGGAAAGATGAAGTGTCCAGATGTAACTGATGAATCTATATTGTTGCGAGAAGGGGTAGAACAGTTTGTTGTGTCTAAGGATGCAATAGATGCGGTGTTTAAGAAAGATCCTGCGCTTCGTAAGTATGTGCTTATTGGCGTTTCTAATAGCACATCAGATGGGACATCAGGGGTTGGTAAAGATGAAGTATATAAAATTGATTCTGGGTCTCAGACAGACACTTTAGTTAGTTCCATTTTTCAAATGTGCGATTTTATCTTTTCTGGTAAACCTAATGATGTTCAATATTTCCTTGGATTGAAAGATGGAGATAGATGCTCAAAGCAGGATGTAATTCGACGTTGTGGTTCTTTAATGCCATGTATTATCGGTTCAGATGCACACTGTAATGAAAAGTTATTTGAGCCTGATATGAAGAGATACTGTTGGATTAAGGCTACTCCAACTTTTAATGGGTTGAGGCAAATTATATATGAGCCTAGAACACGGGTTAGAATTCAGGAATTCCAACCCGAAAGAAAAGAGCAATATTACGTGATTGACGGTGTATACTTAGGAAATCCAAATACAGACAAAGGCAAAAGAGACGATGATTTGAAAGGAGATTTTCCTGAAAACTATATTCCGTTTAACGAACAGCTAAATTGCATCATAGGAGGAAAATCGACAGGAAAATCACTTCTATTACATAATATTGCAAATGCAATTGATCCTACTCAGGTTCAGAATAAATGTGGTGAACGTAAAAATTATATTATTGATGGCGTTGTCGTAAAATGGAAAGATGGAACGTGCAGCAAGAGTACTGATGATAAGAATACTCATAAGATTGTGTATATTCCGCAAACATATTTGAATAGACTTAGTGAATCAGAGGATGAAGCTACAGATATAGATCATATAATAGAAAGTATAGTTCATAATAAAAAAGAAAATAGAGATGCTTATGAAAAAATGAAAGCTGATCTTGATTCTTTAAAAAAGACGACAGATGCAAATATATATCAACTCAATAATTTGCAAAATGATTTAGTAGATTTACTGGAAAAACAAAAGGATATTGGAACAAAAGAAGGGATAAAAAAAGAAATTGACAATGATAGAAAGCGGTGGAAAGAAATATCATCAACACTTTCTATATCTGAGAATGATATAAAAAAGTACAGTGACGCAGAACAGGAAGTAAACTGATTCCTTTTTCAAGTACTTTTTTCTGACAGATTAGGAATATAGTCTGACTGGTCAGGAAATGAACATGACAGCCAGGGATTTAATTCTGACAGCCTGGGAATCGAGTGTGACAGCCT
>JAEEGK010028215.1_pt1 | contig 11280 bp, 6 predicted proteins | sample 8958771 | NCBI WGS metagenome assembly JAEEGK01 (sample SAMN16246547, study PRJNA631951) | gut metagenome | biome: gut microbiome; feature: rumen; material: SC-attached | host: Bos | place: Iran: Karaj | collected 2018-10 | reverse complement strand
AATTTATTTTTTTCAGATATTTCATTTAAATATTCTTGGGATATTTCATATATATTATTATTATTGTTTATTTGATTATCTATATTTATTTTAGGTGTTTGATTATATATATTTTGAATCTTTGAATCGTAATTCATTATATTGTTATTTTTTAATATGTTTCTATTTGAATTGTAATTTTGGTTTTGTTGATATTTTGAATAAGGATTTTCTTTATAGAAGTTATTATTATTATTTAAATTAAAACCTATTTGATTATTATCTTCAGTTATTTTTATTGGAGATGATAAAACGTTTTTATCATAATACATATTTTGAATATAATCTTGTTTTTTCTTCATATAATTTTCATAATCTTCTCTTTGTTGTTGAGCAAAAAATTGTTGTCTTTGAACTCTTGAAATTTCATCGTTATTAAATTTATTTACAAATTGATTTCCATAATATTGATTATTCATCATATTTTTAATTTAAAAAAAAAATTAATTTTTAATTAATTTAATTAATAAAATACAATTAATTATATTTAATCTTTATATTTTTCAAAATCAAAATTTATGTGTTGCATTTCTCCATTTGTTCCCATAATATTTTTTAACTTATCAATTTCATTTCTAATAATAACACAACTTTTATTATATTTTAACCAATTAATAATTTCATTTTTAATTTTAACATTTTCATAAAATAAAACAATTACATTATTAGAATTATCTTCATCTCTATTATTAAAATATTTTTTCAAAGATTTTTTTTTTAATTGTTTAATCTCACTTAAACTAATATCATTAGTTAAATAAATATACCAATTTTCTCTTTTTTGAGTTAAATTTCCCATTTGTTTTTTTCTTAAATATTGATAAGCAAATTGAATAGATTTTGATAAAATACTTTCATCAGCTTTGGGTAAGCTTTGAAATAAACTAGAACTTTTTTTAGAAAAGTCAATATTAATAATTGAAGTAATATTCTGTAATTGTTCATATAAAAAATTATCATTTTCAATTGTTTTTTTATTTAAATCTAATATAAATTTAAATATTCCATCAATATAAGCAATTATTGATATTCTATCTTTATAAGTTAAAATATTTTCATATATATTCATTAATACTTTATGTAAATTATGAAATCTATCACTGTGAACTGAAGAAATATTTGAAAGATTTAAAATAAAACAAATATCTTTTTTATGATATTCATAAACTTTAATTTCTTTCTTTAAATTATAAATATAATTTATTAATATTTGTTTTCTTAAATTATCATCTCTTAATTCATATTTATATTTACTTTCATTTTTATGTATTTCAATATCATTTTTAACTAAATTTAAATAAGTTTCAGAAATTTTTATTAATTTCTTAATTGAACTAATTATAATTCTAATATTACCAACTTTATTATAAATTAAAGCATTTTCAAAAAAAGAAATTGCTTTTTTATAATGACAACATTTTAAATAAAATTTGCCTTTTAAATAATTTGTTCTTTGAATTAAAACTGAAGCTGGAATATCCATTGCATTAACAATTTCAGGATCAAATTTTAATATATTTATTAATTGAATAACATTATAATTTTGAGAAAATTTATTATCATTTATTTTATCAATTTGCTTAAATAATTCTAAAATATTTTTTATTTGAAGTTGTTTTTTTAATAATTCATCTTGACTTAAATTTTGATTATGATAATTTTTAGAAGGTATAATTTCAAATTGAATTATTTCTTCTACTTTTTCTAATAAAGCAAGACATAAATCTTTTTCATCATTTATTTTATTTATTAATTCTAAAAATTCATTCACATTCTTTTTATATTTCTCAATATGATGATCAATGTAAAAATTATTATTTATTAATTCATTTGGATTTTTTTTCTTTATTTTTTTTAAATATTTAAAATAGGATTTATAACAATAAAATAATTTTAAATATCTATTAGTTAAATTTTCTGTTTTAAATTGTCTTTTTAAATCATCTTGATTTGAAGAAATTAAAATTTTATTTCTTATATTTTTTATTCCTTCATTTAAATGAGAAATTGCTTTATCAAATTCTTTTTTTTTAATAAAAAAAGAAGAAATATTTGATTGACAAGTACTTGAAGCTCCAATATTATTAATATTACTAAAAATATTTTGAGCATGAACTAAATAAGGAATATTTTCATTCGTTTGATCATCAAAGCTTTTAAAACTATTTTTTAAATCTACAAATTTAATAAATAATTTTTGAATATTATTAGTTTTATTATTATTATTATCTTCATCATCATCACTTTGATTTGATGATGATGATGAAGATGTATTATTTTCATTATTTTCATTTTCATTGTTTACTAAAGATAAATAATTATTATTGAATAAACTATAATTTGTTATACATGATATTTCATTTTCATTTGTTTTTCCGCTTAAATTTGAATGATTTAAAAGAGGAGAATTTTCACTTATAATATTATCTTTTGATACAGAAGTATTATTTCTTTGTAATATATTATTATTATTGTTATTATAATTATTCATAATATTATTATTATCAGTGTTAACTTCAAAATCAGTTTGTAAAAGTTTTTTAATTAATTTAATAGGTTTAATTAAAATTTTAACAAGAGAAGAAATTAAATATTTAGTAAGTAATAATTGAATACAAGCCATAATTGAAAATAATAAAGAAATAAATACATTTGTTATTTTACTATCTTGATATTGTTCAATATTAATTATTTTTGGTCTTACAAATACAATAGAAAGAAAATGCTTTTGAGAAAAAGTATTATTATCTCCAAAATTAAAAAATATAGGAGTTATAGTATATTTATATAAATCACCATTTTTATAAGTATTAAATGTTATATTTGAATTATTTTCAAAAATTTGGTTTAAATATTTTTCATTTTTTCTATATTCACTTATTTCATTACTATAATATTTATTATTTAATGTAAATTCCATTTTTGAAATTTCTTTATATTCTTCAATATCAAAAATATAAGGATAATAAATAGGTATTTTACTATTAATTTTAGTAACAAAAAAATAACCTTCTAATTTAGAATTTAAACTATTTAAAATTTCATTTAAAACATTAAAATTTAAATCTTGACAAATAATAATTTTTCCATCAGTTAAAAAATCATTAAATTGAATACAAATACTAACACCATAATTTCCACTAACAAATTTATAAATATCACTAATAGAAAAAGAATAATTTATTTTTTCAGAATTTTTCATACTTATATAAAACGGTCTACACCTATAATAAAAATAATTTGGATAATTTTCACTTGAATTTAAACAATCTCTTCTATTTATTTGAGAATTAAAATCACTTCCATTAATATACTTTTTTTTAATTGGATATTTTATTATTAAATCATTTGATGTTGACATTATATATATTAAACTATCATTATGTGATATATTTATTATTGTTTTTAATAATGGAATCAAATAAGAAAAATAATATAATTGTTGTGATATTAAATCATTGTCATCTAATTCTTGTGTGTTATTTATTGTTTTATTTACAAACCATTTTGCATGTGATAATAAAAATTCTGGATCTTCATTATACAAAATAAAACTTTCATTAAAATTTTTTATTTCATTTTTGTTAATTGAATTAAAAAATGTAGAAAGTATTATTTTTTTCATATTGAACATATTTAATTTATCTTTCAATGATAAATATATTTGACGAATTTTTATTAAGTTATTTAAGTATTTTTCTATATTATCAATAATATAAAATTTTGCATTTATTATTATTGGAATTGATGCTTTTTCTTTTGAATTTTCAAAAGCTAATTGAACTTTACTATTCCCAACTAATTTCTTTTGTGCAATATTAATATATATAATAACAACTACAGTAGAAATTATAGTCCCAAATAAAAAAGGAATAAAAAAAACAGTTAAAAACTTAGTAGATAATCTTCTTTTATTTTTTTTCCCTTTAAATTGATTTCCATTTAAATCTCTCATTAATTTAAAAAAATAAAATTTTAAAAAAATGGATGAAGATGAATATATTCCTTCCTTAACATTATCTTCGAATTTATCTGCTGAAGAAGTAAAAAAAAATAAAGGAATAAAGTTATTAATGAAAGTAAAAAATTCTCAACAAATATATGATAATTATACAGGAACATCAATAGATGATTATTATAAAATGATGAGAGATAATGATTTAATGATAAATAAAATGAAAGAAGAATTAGATAAAGAAGAATTAGAAATGATAAAAGAATCAAATAAAACAAATTCAATATATGAAAAATCAGAAAATATGTTATGTGATGTTGATAAAATGATAAAAGAAATTCAAAGTATGAGACAAAAAATAAAGGATATTAAAATAAAAGAAGAAATTCAAACTAAAGATGATTATTTAAAATTAATGAATGATATTATTCCTAATAATAATAATAATTCTTTTTCAAATGCTACTACAGTTAATAGTGAATGTAAAGAGGTTAATAAAAATAATAATCTTTTATTATTGGAAAATGATTTTAAAATAAACGAAGAAAAAATTAATAATTATAAAAATTATATTATTCCTAAAGATGAAGAAAGAAATAATAATTTTAATAATATTAAAGAAAAATTAAAAAATCAAGAAAATGAAATTCAACAAGTTAAAAATCAACAAGTTAACAGAAAAAAACCTAAAAAAAAATTAAGGAAAAAACAAAATAATGATTTATTAAAAGGAGATTCAAATATAGATAAATTATTTGAAGAAATAAATATGGTAAATTCTAGAATGGATAATTATTTAAAAGACATTGATGAATGTTTAGAAATGAATGAAAAAATAAATAGAAAATTAGATTCAAATAGTAATCACAGTAATTCAATATCAAATAATGAAGAGGAAAAAAATTCAATTTAAAAAAAGTTAATATATAAATTATATTAAATCATTTTATTATTATATAACTTTTATTAAATATTTTCTAAATAGTTTAAAAAAAAATAAAAAACAATTAAAAAAAAAATGAAAAAGAATTATAAATAAAACAAGCAATTATATGGAAGATTCAAATTTTGTTTTATTAGAAAAAACAGAAACAATAAAACAAGAAAGCTTCACATCAATATTTAGTTATAAAAAAGAATCAGAATATGAGATAATAGAAGAAAAAGAATCAGAAGAAATAAATTCATCATTAACAAATAAATTTCCAACAAATACATATTGGAATTATATAAAGAAATTATTTACAGATAATAAAAACATATTAATATTTAATTACTTATCAAACCAAAAAAAATTTAATTCAATATCTTCAAAATATATTCAAATCTTTTCTAAAAATTACTTAACTCAAAATGATGAATTTTTAAATAAATTAAGTAACATAGCTTATTTTTCATATAGAAATGATTTTGAACCAATAGTATATAATTATAATTCAATAACAAGTGATGCTGGATGGGGATGTATGATAAGAGTTTCACAAATGTTTTTATCTCAAGCTATTTATAGATTATTTAATTTAAATAATATTAATGAATTTTTAGAAAAATTCATTTTCTTATTTTTAGAAAATCCAATTCCTGCTGAATATCTACATAAAAAAGGAGATAATAGAAATCTAAGTCAAAAAATTATAATTCAAAAGAATTCTACTTTATTTGATAGTTTTTTTAATTTTGGAAATAATTTTATTCAAGGATTTGAAGAAATATTAAAAAAAAGAAATAATGTTAAATTTATCACTCCTCCTTTTTCTTTAAGAAATATATGTCAAATAAATCCTAAAATAGGAAAAAATCCTGGTAATTGGTATAGTAATTATGATATTATGAATATTTTTTCAGAAATTAATCAACAATTTTTTCCCTTAAGTCAATTTTCAAATAAAGAAGTATTATTTTTTAATTATCCTTATGGAACAATATATTTAAAAGAAATATTAGATAATTGCTTTGAAAAAATTGAATGTGAATGTTATGGAAAATCGTTTTATATTCCTGATAATTATGATTTATCAAAAGAAATTAATGGTTTTATTATATGTGAAAATAAAAAAGAAGAATATAAATGTAATTGTTATGAAGATACAATAAATATAAATAATATACAATATAAAATGAAAAAAAACTTTATTATTACTGTTTCAGTAAGACATGGTTTAAGAAAAATAAATGATTCTATTAAAGATAAAGTTTTAGATGTATTTAATTATGAAAATAATATTGGTATTATAGGAGGAAAAGAAACAAGAGCTTTATATTTTATTGGTAAATGTGATAGAAATTTAATTTTTTTAGATCCTCATCTTGTTCAAAAAACTTATTCAATAAATGATATACTAGTAGGAAATGGTGTTAATACTTATCAACCTAATGATATTTTTTATATTAATATTGATGATATGAGTCCTAGTTTTACTATTGGTTTTGTCTTTAAAGACATTTTTGATTTTATTTCTTTTATTAAAAATTCAGGAGATATTATTAATAAAGATAAAATTAGATTAAGTCTTCAAATTGATTCTTTATTTATTGTTAAATATGATAAAAGAAATACTAAAAATCAAGAAGAAGAAACTTTAATTTCTTTTAATATGAAACAATAAATGTTTTTTTTTATATATTATTAAGGTTATTTTATATATATCTCTTAAAGATAAATTGTATTTTTATTAATTACATTTTTTTTAATTTTTTTTTATTTATTCATTATTTAATGTTTTTATTTGAGAAAGAAATTGAAAATGAATTTTGTGAATCTATTTTAAATGATTATGAATTACTTTGTTCAATGTATCAAGATGATATAATAGAAATATTAAATAATTCACATGAATTAAAGTTTATAATTAAAATTAATTATGAAACAAATTTAAATTCTTCAATAATAAATACTATTAATGATATGAAAATGAATGAATTAAATATAGAAAATAATACTTTAATTTTACCTTATTGGATTCAATTTAATTATGATAAAAACACAAATAAATTACTCTATAAATTTTTTATATTTTGGATAAAAGATAATATAGAATTAATAGAAAAAATAAAACAAGAATTAAATATAATTGAAGAACCTTTCATATATAATTCAATAGAATTAACGAAAGAAAAAATAGAAAATTCATTGAATAATTCAAATATAATATCAATATTAAATGAAATAAAATTAGAAAATATAAATAAATTATCAATAGAAAATGCATTATTTAAATTAACAGAAGCAAATAAAGATTGTGAAGATTTTAAATATGAAGAAAAAATAAAAAATAAAACAAAAGAAGAAATAAATGAAACAAATAAAATAAATTTAAATAATGAAGAAAAGCCAAATATAAAGAAAAATGAATATGAATTATTTTTTGAAAAAGGAGGAATAAAAGGAGAAATTTTAGAAGAAAAAGATTATGCTTTTCAAAGTCATGCAATAATAATAAATAATAAAGAAGAGATTGATTTATATAAATCTTATTTATTATCAAATAATAAAATTAAAAAAGCAATAAGAAATATTTTTGTTTATAGATTATTAGATAAAAATAATATTATTGATGATTATGATGATGATGGAGAACATTATGCAGGAATTAGAATATTAGGTTTACTTCAAAAAATGAAAATTTATAATATTTTAATATTAGTTTCTAGATTTAATGGGGATTTACATTTAAAACAACATTCAACAAAATATTTAAATGTTGCAGAAAATTTAATTAAAAATAATATAAATTTATTTTCTTTTGAATAAAAAATATTATTTAATTCTTATTTTATTAAATATTAATCAATAAAATGAAAAAAAATCATCAAAATATCTATTTCCTTTAAAAAGATATTTTCTTTTAATCATATAATAAAAAAAATTATAAAATTATAAATATAATATTTCATATCAGGATATAAAATCATTTAAAATAAATTAGAATTTAAATATTATTTTAATTGGAATTATACACATAAAAATATTTTTAATGTTATAATAAATATATTTGTTATATAAAAAATGGAAGATTTTTGGGGTAAATTATACAAAAGAGAAAATATTATTGAAACAAAAGAATTTCAAACAATATATAGATGTAAAACAGTTAATGAACCTTCTACAACAGTAACAATTAAAGAATATACCATAAAAAAAGGAGAAGATTCAACTAACACAAAAATAAAAAATTTATTTGAAAGAGAAATAAATTTATTAGAAGAATTAAAAAACGAAAAAAATTATTCTAATTTTGTGGCTTTTAAAGAAAAGAATCAAAGTATTTTGAATGATAGAGATGAAAATTATTATTTTATTATTAGAGAATATTGTTTTACTAATTTAGAAGAATTGATTTCAACAAATGATGGAAAATTAGAACCAGGAATGATTCAATTAATAATGAATCAATTGAATAATGCTTTGAATATTTTAAGAGATAAAAAAATAATTCATAGGAATATTAAACCTACTAATATTCTTATCAATTATAATAAAGATGATTATTATAACATTAAATTATCAGGATTAAATTATTATATTAAATACAAAGAAAATATTCCAAATAATATTCCTCGATTGGTTAAAACAGATTTTCATCCTAAAGAATTTGATAATCCAGGAGAAAAATATGATTTATATAGTATTGGAGCTCTTATTTGTTTTATGTATTTTGGAAAATTTAATGAAAATATAATTAAAGAAATAAATGAAATAAATGATGAAGATTTAAAAGATTTAGTTGAAAAATGTTTACAAAATGAAAATAATAGAATATCATGGAATGATTATTTTAATCATAAATTTTTTAAAAAAGATTATGGAAATAATGATAATAATTTTGATTTTGAAATTATGAAAAATTTATTCTCTGATTATCAACAATACATTGATCAAATGTGTGAGTGGTCAACGAATATACAAAATCTTTCAAGAGAAGAAAAAATTAAACACATTAACTCACATTATGATGAATGGGATAATATTAAAAAGAAATTAAATGAATTTTTCGAATTCACTGAAAAAGCCAAAAAAAATGAAAAAATTTAATATTGCTTTTACTTCTTTAAAAAAAAATAAATAATAATTGTTCTACTTTTTTCTAAAAATTTCCTTTAAATTTTTTTGTATACTTTTAATTAATTTAAAAACTTCATTGTCGAATTCATTGCCTTCTTTTTGAAGTTCACAAGCAAACATAAAATTAGAATAACGTTTAATAAGTTCTAAATGAATTTTCTTATTTTCATCATACCATGTTTTTATATCTCCTAATTTTATTATTAAATCTTCCATTTTAACTTCACCCTTCTTTTTTTCAGAAAATTTTTTCTGGAAAAAATTATGTTGAAAAAAATCATTCCAAGAAATTCTTTTAGCCAAATCTTTTTGAAGGCATTTACCAAGTAAATCATCTAAATCATTATCTCCACTAAAATCAGTTAAATTAATTCCTTTTTCAATATTATTTAAAAGAATTTTATCTTTGGGTCCTTCAAAAGGATATTTTCCTTTAACCATATAATAAATTAAAACTCCAACACTCCAAAGATCATATTTCATAGTTATTTCATCACCTTTTAATCCTTCTGGAGGAGTAATATATCTTGTTCCTGTTATTAAATCTTTTGATTCAATTTTTCCTTCTTTTGTACATAAATAAATTCCTGATAATTTACATTGAAAATCTTTTAATCCTTTAAATGAAAAAAATATATTTGAAGGCTTGATATCTCTATGAATTAATTTTTTTTCATTTAATTTTTGAAAAACTACCATTAATTGATTTAATATTTTTTGAATTTCATTGACTGGAATATTATTATTATGACATTGCATAAATTCGTCTAAAGTTCCATTACAATATTCACGTATAATATATAAATAATCATCTGTTTTTTTTATATCTAATTTTTTTACTAGATTATCACATTCTAATTCTTTCGAATAATTAATATCATTATTAAATGTTTCTATAGCTCCTTCTTGATATTTTGAATATTCTTTTATAGATACTATTGCATTATCTTTTATTCTTCTTGCTTTATAGACTGTTCCAAATAAACTTGATCCTAATGTTGTTAAATTTTGATAACCTTCCCAAAATTTATTATAATCCACCATATTTGATCTTTCCATATTTTAAAATTTATTCAATAAATCAATTTATTTTATTAAAAATCATTTATTTTAATATGCAGTTAATAGTTTATTTTAAATGTTATGTAAAATAATAATTTAAATATAAAATGAAAAATATAAAATATACAAAAAAATAGTTTACTTTAGAAAGATACACTCTCTGAAGAAAACTTACCAGATGACATCAAACTTTCATCTGAAAAGATGAAAATTACATCAAAGACAACATAGACTTTATAAATGATTTTATCCAATTTTATGATAAAAACGAGAATCTAGAATCAATTTGGAAAGAAAAACTGAAATTAAAAATAAAATTGAATTTTAATAATTAAATATTTTTATTAAACTTAATTAAAACATATATTTATATTTTAATAATATATGTTTTTATGAAAAATTTTGAAAATAAAATTAAAAAATGTTTAAATAATGGGGATTGTGGATTACGCCCAATCTCTATTAAAAAGTTTGCTCACAAAATTAAATAACAAAATTTTAATAAAATATTTTAAAATAATTATTTAGTATTTATAAATTAAGATATTAAAATAATTTATAAAATAAACTGAAATATGGAAAATTCATATAAAATTAAAGGCATTTATGAATCAGATAAAAAAAGACCAATTACTTTTAGAGCAACTGAAAGATATAAAAAGAAAATAAGTGCAACATGTAAAATATTATCAGGAAATAAAGGATCAGGATTTTTTTGTGAAATAAAAGTGAATAATAAATTAATGAAAGTCTTATTTACTAATAATCATGTTATTGATGATTTAAATTCAGATATTAAAATTGAACATAATAGAAACAAAAAGATAATTAAATTAAATAATAGATTTAAATATACAAATGCAGAATTAGATTATACTTGTATTGAAATATTAGAAGAAGATGGAATTGATAATTATTTTAAAATTGATAAAAATATAAATAAAAGTAATCCATATGAAGAATATAAATATGATGAATTTGTAATGATACAATATCCAGGAGGAGATGATGTATCATTTGCTGAAGGATATATTAATAATATAAAAGATAAAAATATATTATATACAATGAATACTGAATCTGGTTCTTCTGGTTCTCCTTTAATTTTAGATACAAGAAATTTAAAAATCATAGGAATTCATTATTACAAAACTTCAGATGA
>JAEEGK010028207.1_pt1 | contig 11284 bp, 13 predicted proteins | sample 8958771 | NCBI WGS metagenome assembly JAEEGK01 (sample SAMN16246547, study PRJNA631951) | gut metagenome | biome: gut microbiome; feature: rumen; material: SC-attached | host: Bos | place: Iran: Karaj | collected 2018-10 | reverse complement strand
ATAAAAATAAAAATAATAATAAAAATAAAAAATGATATTTTTAATTATTTTATAATATTAATAAATATTTTAATAATGTATTTGATTATTATTAGTTCCATAATTAAGAATGTCATTTGATGTAAAATTGAAAGAATTGAATTTTTATTTTAAAATTAAAAATCTTTTTTTGAATCATTAATTTATTTATTGATTCACATATTGATATTTTACTATTTGGATTTTTAAATTCAAGATTTTCTAATAATTCGTGAATATAAACTTGACTATTATCAATAAAATTATTTTCAATATTATTTATATCAATATTTTTATTATTCATTATTATTTTTATTAATTACATTATTATTATAATTATTATTAGTCTGCTTTTTAATAGAAATATTATTAATATCAATTCCTTTTAATTTTAATAGAGTATTAATAAAATCAATATTTTCTTTTTTAATTTGTATTAAATATTGTAATCTTTCTTTAGAATTTTTTTTTTCAAAAATATAATCACCATCATTATTAATATTTTCATTTTCATTATTCATTATTTATAAAAAAATATTTAATTTAAATTTTTATATAAAAAATAAAATTAATTATTATTATTATTATTAATATTTACTCTTATTTTATTTAAAATATTATTTTTAATTTGTTTTTTATTTAAATATTCATTTTTATAAATTTCTAATTGATGAATTTTTTTATTAAATTCATTTAATAATTCATTTGTTTTTATTTTTACATTTTCATAATTTTCTCTTTCATTTACATTATTAATTAAAATTTTATCATTTTTAATTATTGAAGAAATATTATCAATGTATTCATTATTTTTAATAAAAATACTATTTAAATTTTTTTCTTCAAATTTTAATTTATTTATATTTTTATTAATATTTTTAATTTCATTAGTAATATTTTTATTTTCTTTTTTTATATTTAAATATTCATCATATAATTCATCATATTTTTCTTTTTTATTTTGTAATTGAAGAATTATATTTTTAATGTTTAATTTCAAATTTGCAATTTCTGCAAATTTTTTTCTTTTTTCTTCTAATTCTTTTTCTTTATCTTTATAAATTTGATAATTAAATTTTTTTTTCATATAATTTTTATAATTAATTAATAAAAAAATATATAAAATTAAATATAATATTTTATTCTTTAGAAAAAGTATAATATGCACAAAATTTTTTATTAACAATTTTACAATCAATAGCAATATATTTAATATCTCTATTTAATATAATATTTCTTTTCTTTCCTTTATTTTTTTCACAAACATCATCAATAATATTTAATAAAACCGAAATATAAGGATCTTTAATTGCGTCTTTAAAATAATAATCTAAATTTTTTACTTTTTTTAACTCAATAATTTTATTTTGAAAATAAATATTATCTTTAATTAAATTTTCATCATTAGGAACTTCAATTTTAATATCTTCTTTATATATTAAACTTTCCATTGGTTGGGTATCTTTTAAAATATTTATTGCATTTATAAATGATTCTTCTCCTTTATTTAAAGCAACTTTTAAATCTCCTTTATAAATTATTTTATTTTTTTCTTTAGTTATAAATTTTATGCTCTTTGCAATATCTTCAATGAATTTTTGAGGATTTGCTCTAATTTTATTTATATATGTTATAACATCATTTGGATAATTTGTAATATCATATGTATTTATTTTCTTTTTGATTTTTTGATTTAATAAATCTGAATTTTTTTCAATTGTTATTTCTTGACTATTATTAAATTTTGAATTTTTTACTGTCCATTTCGCTTTTTGGATTTTCTTGTTTTAGATTTTGGTTGTTTGATATTATGTTATTTGAAGTTGTATTATTATTTGTTGTTGGATTTGAAGATGAAGGATTGTTATTATTATTTGTATTTACATCAATATGGGAAGATTCATCTATTTTTGCTCGAGAACATTGACAACCTGCTATTGCTCCCATTAGTTTTTTATTTTATATTCTAATATTAATTTTTATTTTATTTTTAATTAAGAATATTTTTTTAAATTGTATTAAAATAATATTTTTAAATAATATTAAATGGAAAAAGTAACTTTAAATAATAATGAATGTAAATTCATAGATTTTGCTGAAACTTATGAAGATTTTATAAATAATATAATAAATGTATTTGGATTAGATGAAAATTTAAAATATAAAATGAAAATACAAACAGACGATGGAACTCTTATTAATAACTCGGATGATTTTGAATATAATATTATAGGCGATTTTCCTCCAATTTTTGTTAGTGTTGATATTCCAAAAAAACAAACTACAATTAAAGAAACTAAAAAAGATGATGATGAATCTACAGCACTAAACAAACATTTCGAAATAATATCAGAAAATAAAACATATAGTATTGATATATTAATAGAAAATGAAATTTTAATATTAAAAGCCAGTTTAAAATCTTTACAAAATGAACAATTTGAAAATTCATATTCTTTTTCTCAAATTCAAAATATTAAATATTTTAGAATATGTGAAAATTTAAATGAAGCTTTTTTATTATTATCAGAATTATCAAATTCAAAAGAAAAAAAAATTATTTCTAAATCGAATAAAGAAATTAATATAATTTTTCCTATAAATAATGTTTTAATAAATGAAGTATCTTTTCGATTAAAACTTAAAGAAAAAAATTTAGAAGAAAAATTTAATGATTTATCAAGTTTAGTAAATAAACAACAAAGAGAAATAGAATATTTAAAAAAAAAAATTGAAGAATTAACTCATATAGAAAAGAAAAACTATTAATTTTAATTAAATTTATTCAATTAAAAATTATATAAATTAAAATTATTAAGATTATTTAATATATAATTAACCAAAACAATTAGGTATCGTTTCTCTATAAGTATGATGTAAATTTCCAAAATCATTTGCAACATAATTTTCTCTTCCAAAAATTTTTGGGTTTTTTTTCAATTAATTCATTATATCTTTTATTAAGATTTGGAGCATTTGCGGAACTTAATTCAATAAATTCACTAATACTTTTTGTTTTATTTGAAGGTTTAAATCCTAATTCAATTTCATCTTTTGTTTTAAATAAACTTTTTGTTCCTGGATTTAGTATATTAAATTTAACTGAAGTATAACCTAAATAATTTCTTCTATTAGGATATTTAGGAAGCCATTCATTTAATAAATCATTATCTTTTAAATCAAAATTTTCTTTTTTATTTTGTTTTTCTTTTAATAAATATAATTCACCAGATTTATTTTTAAATATATTATCATCTCTTAAATTAAAAGGATCACTTAATTGATATTTATGTAAAATAGAATCTTTTTCACTTATTTTTTCATAATTAAGTTTTTCTTCTTTTTTTTTATATTGTTGATTATAATCATCAAAATAATTATATTCTTTATTTTTAATAGGATGATAAATATTAGTTCTTATTAAATCATTAGGTTTTAAATAAGGATGTTTTCTTAAATAATCATAAAAAATATAACCATCTGGTTTAAAATGATCTTTATTATTATTTTCATTTTTTTTTAATATTTCTTCTAATGTTATTTTTCCATTAAAAGATTTTGATATTAAAGATTTTATTCTATTTGAAAATAATTTTTCAGTTGTAATTGGATTATTAGGATTAATTGAATCAATTTTATATTTATAAGGATTGGTTACTTTACGATAATAAATAACTGGAGGATGATTATTTAATCTCAAATCAGAATTTTCATATATTTTAAAAGTTTTGTGTTCAGGAGAATTAATATCAATTTTAAAATATGGAATTTTTGGAAGAGTTTTATTAGATTTTGAAAGTTCTGATAGATTTGATAAATTATCTGAAATATTTCTATATTTATATTTTGACATATTTATAAAAATTATTAATTTTTGTTATAAAAAAAATAATAAAAAATATAATAATATTATTTATTATAATATAAAAATAATTATTTTATTAATAAAAATTATAAATTTAATATAAAAAATTAATTTAATTAATTATTATAAAATTAATTATTTACTAAAAAAATTATCTTATTTTATATTATAAAAAAATATAATGATGCATTAATTAAAATTAGTTTTACATAATTTATAATTAAAATTTATATTTTCTTATATTTTTTACCTTTTTTACTATTTTTTTCTCATGTTTACTTTTTATTTTATTATTATTAGTATTCATTTTTTGTTTACATTCTGGACAAATAAATTCTCCATCAGGAATACTATCTAAACCAACACAAAATGTATGACATATTCTAAAATTACATTTATCACAAATTAATAAATAGCTTGTATTATTATTTTTTCCACAAATCAAACAAACTTCATCACAATTATAATACCAACTTTCTGTTTTTTCTTTCTCAGGTTTAAATTTTTTTTTTCTAACTTTTTTTTCTGTGTTTCTATGTTTTCTTCCATCATAATAAATTATATTTGTATAATTTTTTTTACATAAAGGACATTCACTTGATAATTTACTCCAATGAGCAATGCAATTTTTACAAAATTCATGTTCACATTGGTCTAATTTTGCAATATGTGAAATTGGTTCTAAACAAATTGAACATTTTTTTATTAAATAATTTGAATTATTAGAATTTTTTCTTCCTCTTTTTTTTTGAATATAATTATTATTATTTTGATTATAAGTTTCTCTATTTAATTTTTCAATACTTGTTGAAATATCTTCATCTTCTTTTTCTTTATTATTAATATTATTATCTTTTAATTTTTTATTTTTATCATAATAATCAATAATTTTATTTAATAATTCTAAATTTTCATTTTTATTTGATTTTTTAGTTATATCTTTTTTTATTTTATATTCTTTAAAATAAATATTATTAATTTCAGTATTATTTAAAGGAATTAAACAAGCGCCTTTAACATCACTAATTGTAATTAAAGAGTCATTTATTAATCTAATATCTGTGAAAGGTCTTCTTAAAATTAAAGGAAATTTAGAGAAGGTTCTTAAAATTACTGCTGGAAATTTTTGAAAATATATTGAAAATAATAAATAATTATCATCATTATCTAATGTTATTGGAAATATATCGTTATAATATATATTATTATTTCCTTTATATATATTAATAGATTTATTATCAGCAAAGTTTAATTTTAACCCTATTTCATTGTTCATTTAACTTTCAAAATTAATTTTAAAATTTATCAAAATTAAATTATATTAAAATTAATAAAATTTATTTATAATAAATATTAAATAATTTTATTTATATATATAATAATTAATATTATTATATTCATTTTTTCATATATAATAGCAATTATACAATTTTAAAAGATTTATTTTAATCAAATTCAGAATCGAAATTTATATATTTATTTAATTGTGTATATGATTTTGTTTTTCTTATTTTATTTATATTAGTTTCAGTTTTTGCATAATAAATGTTATTTTTTGCAATATCAAATTGAACCTTTTTTTTACTATTATTATTATGATTATGATTATTATGATTATTATTATTATTATTGTTATTATTATAATTACTAATTTCTGTATTTATTTTCATTTTATAAGTTTTTTTCCTTTTCATACTAACTAAACAAATTTTAAAATCATAATCTTCATTATTTTTAAAAATTCCTAAATTATTTTCTGATTTTGCATTATAACTTAAAGTATTATTTATTGAATCTTTTATTTCTTTAATATCAGATAAATTATTTGAAATTTTACTCAATTTTTTTTTCTTTTTTTTTTCTTTGTAATTTATAAATTTATTTGCATATTTTTGTAATTTTAAGGCAAAAAATTTTATTTTTTTTTCTTCATTTTCTTTATTTTTTTTTAACAAAAATTCATTTTTTTCTTCTTTTATTGATAAATAATAATTATTTAATTTTTTTTGTGAAACAAAAACTTTTTTATCTTTAATTCTTGTAATATAATTAATAACTTCATTTTCTTTATTTATTTCATCTTCAATTTTATTTTCATCAGCTGTTTTAGCTCTTGATAAAATATTTTCAAATTTTTGATTATCAAAAATATTATAATTTCCTTTTTGAATTTCATTTACTATTTTAATTTCTTCATAATTCGAACTATTAGTATTAAATAAATTAATTGGTGAATATGTGTTAATTAACATTGAATTTTTTTGCTTTAAAATATTTAATATTTCATTATTGCAAAATGTAAGTAAAAATGAACGAATTTTATTAGCTTTTTTTTTTGATTTTTTATTTTTCATTATTGTAAATTAATTTAAATAATTAAATTTTAATTTTTTTTTAATATAATAATTTAAATCAATATTTTTTTAATAATTATTTATTATTATTATTTTTTTATTTAATCACTTTCACTTTCGCTTTCATTTTTTTTCTTTTTTTTCGAACTTTTTTTTTCACTTTGCTCATCATTTTTTTTCTTATTTTTCTTTTTAATTTCAATTTCTTCATCATCCTCACTTTCACTATCTTTTTTCTTTTTTTCTTCTTTTTCATCATCTTTTTCTCTTTTTTTCTTTTTACTTAAAAACATCTCATCTCCCTCATTATATTCTCCTTTTTTTTTATTTTCAGAAGCATCATATTTACTAATTTTACTCTCTTTATTAATTTTTCCTGAATTTCCATTTTCTAAAGCATTAATTCTACTTTCTAATATTTTTTTACATTTATTTCCAATTTCACCATTCGTATTTTCTCCTAAAGCATCAACTCTAACACATAAAGCACATTTACTAGCTAAAGATCTAGAAATTTTTCCTTTTAATTTAGCATTAGCTTGACCAACCAAACTTGCATGATAAATTAAACCATATTTAGGTGTTTCATGTTTTGTTTTTAATGCTCTAAATAAAGCTTTTTCTGCTCCAAAAATTTGTATTGTACTTCCAGGCATTTTTGCTAAGGAAACTAAACTACCTGCATGAGATATTAATCTAGCTGCTACTAATTCACCTACCATTATTGTTAAATTAGGTGCTATTGTCATCATTCTATTTCTTAAATATTCAGATAATGATGATCTATATTCAGATAAAAATATTATTTGTCCACATAATTCTTTAATATTTAATTCATCTTCTTTTGATATTTCAGATCCCATTGAAATTTCAGCTGCTTCTTTTATTTTTTGTTGATCTTCTTCAGTTAAAATTTCAGATAAATCTGTGTTTTTAACATTTGTTTTCATTCCAATTGCTTGAACTAATTTTGCATATGTTACATTATCTGAAATTATTTTTCCTGCTTCAGGAAAATGCCATCCATACCATTCTCTTAATCTCATTTCGTAATTATTTAATTCTTTATCTAAATCATCTAAAAGTCCTACTGCTTGAATTACCATTATGTCTACTTTATCTATTGAAAATTTTAGCTTATGACGATAAAAATTGTGCGAAAGACTTACTGAACCTGTTTTTAAATCTTTTTCTGATAAACCTATAAATTTATAGTTAATATTAATATAATTAATAAATTTCAAATTATTTTTTGAATTTCTTTGTTTTTTTATAAATAAAATAGAAAATAATAATAAAAATTATTATTATTTTATATTTTATATTATAAATTTTATTTTTTGGTTTAAACATGAATTTATTTTATAATTTATTAAATTATAAAATATATTTTCATATTTTATTTTTTTTCATCATTTAGATTCAGAAATTCCAAAAAATAAAATGAAATAGATACTTACCACTTAATAAATTAGTTAATTGCGATCTAATTCCTCTAAAAACTTCTAAATATTTAGAACTTGCATCAGTTTCAATATTTAATGCATTTTGAATACATGAAGCAATTTTACTTTCATAACCTATAAAAATATATATTAAATAATATATATTACATATCAAAGTATCATTTATATTTTTAGAAATAATATTTTTTTTCAAAAATTTTTTTAAATCATCAGGCAATTCACCTTTATTTAATTTATTAAAACATTCAACTGCATTTTCAGTGTCTTTAAATTTTTTAAATGCTTCTAATTCAATATTTTTATCAATAGATTTTTCATCTAAAAACATAGAAGCAATATTTTCAATTGATTCCAAATTTTTTTTATTTTTTATTCTAAATAAACCAAAGCCAGTTGATGTTTCAAACAAAACTCACATTTTAAATAATAAGATAAAAATAATAAAATTTAATTAATTTTTAAAAAAAAATAAATTTTTTTTAATGCAAAAAGAAATTCCTATTTTAATTGGAATGAATAAAATAATTAGCATTAATTGCTATATTAAAATTGAAAAAAATGGAATAGAAATTAAAAATAAATTATTAGATAATAGAGATTTATTAATGATGAGTATTAATTATAATAAATATAAATATAAAAATGGGAATATTATTGAGGCGGAAATTATTGAAATTCGTACTAAAAAAAATGATTTAATTTTTAGTTTTAATAAAAAAGATATTATAAAAATTAATGATAAATTTTCAAATGATGGAAAATTAACTATTATTATTAATAAAGGAAAAGATAAAATTATTATTTTTATTTCAAAATCAACTAAAGAATTAATTGATTCTTTCACTAATAAATTAACTAATAATAATAATAATGAAAATAATATTAAAATAAAATCTAATTTAAATAATAGTGAAAATATTTTTATAAATAATATAAAAAATAAAAAAAGACAATATCATCAACAATACGCAAAAATTCATAATAAAAATAAAATAAATTTAAAACAAAATTTAAATCCAAATAAAATAGAACCAGAAAAAAATGAAATTTTTATTACATTAAATGATTTTCCTGATTACTTAACTTTTATAATTTTTGATTATTTAGATAAAAAAACTTTATTATCAAAAATTTCATTATTAAATCATCAAATAAAATCCTATTGTGATTATTATATTAATAGTATAATTATTCGTGATGACACACCAAATGAAATTTTCAATAAAATTTTAATTAGATTTAAAAATTCAAAACAATTAATTTTTGGAAAGGCAAAAAATTTTAAAAATCAAAACATAAAAAATTTAAATGGTAATTTAAAACAATTAGAATTTTTAGATATTAGTCAAATAGAAAATTTAAATGATTATTCAATTCGTTCTTTATTTTCAAGAACAAAAATTGAAAAAATAACAACATTAAAATTAAATTTTTATTTAGAATGTTTATATTCAGCTTTAATTTATATTTTTGAATTTTATAAAAATTTAAATAATTTGTATATTTTAAAAAATTTTGATTTTACTAAACAAAATTTATCAAATTTAAGTAAATTTCCAAAATATTATCATAATAATATTTTTAAAATTTTAAATAGAATTTTAATTAGTAAAGAACACAAAATAAAAAATTTAAATATTTTTATTTATAATTGTATTCCAATTGAAAATAATGAAATTATATTTAAAAATTTAATTGAATTAAATATTGATTTATTATTAATAAGTGAAATTAAAAATTTAAAAATTTTTTATTTTTGTTATAATATTAAAAATTTTAAAATTGGTGAAATTGCAATTAAAAATTTTGAAAAAAATGAACCAAATTTAAATTTTATTGAATTTAATAATAATTATGATATGAATCAATTAGAACAAATTGATTTTGATAATGATTACATTGAAATTTTTTCGAAAATATTTTTTTATATGAAAAATGTTGAATTTATTTGTTTTGGAAATTTTTTAAATGATGAAATTTGTAAAATTATTTCAATTTATTGTAAAAAATTAGAAGGATTTAATTTTAAATCAAAATTAATTACTGATGAAGGAATTAAATTAATTTTACAAACTAATAAAAATACAATAAAAGAAATTAATTTAATGGGATGTTCAAGATTTTTAGGAAATTGTTTTTTTGAATTGAATAATAATAATGAATTTCCTATTAATTTGAATAAAGCTATTTTTTCTATTTCTACTCATAATTTTTATCATGTCATTAATTTTCTAAGAAATAAAAATGTTAAAGCACAAAATTATATTAAAATATCAAATAAATAAAATATAAATTAATTTTAAATATTTAATAAATAATATTCAATTATCATTTCATATAAAATTTTTATATTTTTTCTATTAAAAAAATAATATTAATTTAATTAAAAAAAATATTAATAAATTAATAAATATAATTAATAATTTTATTTAATTTTCATGAAATTTAAATTTTGTGGAAACAGAGATTGTCCCGATTGGTTAATAACCGAAATAATATTCTTAACAAAAATATCTTCAGTAAAATTACGTATTCTATCAAATCAAATATGTAAATTCATATTAAACAAAGGTGAAAATATAAATGACATTAAAAAAATATTATTAGATTTAAATTTAAGCGAAAAAGAAGCATCAATTGTAATAAGTGTTTTAGATTTTATATTTCGAAACGCATCAAAATTTGATGTTGATGATAATATTTTAAATCAAGAATTACAACAATTAGGTTTACCTCAAGAAATTGCAGAAAGTATTTCAAAAGTTTTTAAAAGAGAAAAAAATAAATTAAGAGAATTTTTAAAATTTGATGTTTTTTCTTTTAATTCTATTAATAATATTGATTATAAATTTAGCTATAGTTTATGTAATCAATTTAATAATTTTGATTATATTAATGAAAAAGAAAGTGAAGAAATTAATGAAGAAAATTATACAATAAAAAGTTTGGAAAAAGTTAGAATTAATTTAAATTTTGATGATAAATATTTATTAAATATTGATAAAGAAATTTTAGGAAAATTAATTCAAGATTTGGAACAATGTTCTAAAAGTATAAAAAAATTTAAAGAACAAAATTAAATATAAAAATTTAAAAATATTATTAATAAATAATAATAAAAATTAATAAAATAATTTAAAAATTAATAATTAATTAATAATTTTTAATTAGTTTATTATTTTCATTTATATTTTTTTTTGTTTTGAAAATACTTTCATCAATAATTTTTCATTTAAAAATTTTGAAATAAAAAATTTTTTCATTTAATTTAATAGTATTTCTTAGATTAATTTTATTTTATAATTATATTTGAATGTTAATTAATATAATATGTTTTTATCATAATTTATGTGACTAATTTTATTATAAAAAATTATTTGAATTATTACTTTGTTTTTTTCTGAAAAAAAAATCATTAAAATTTTTTATTAAAAAATTAATTTTGTTTAAAGAAACTATTATTTAATAAAGATTTATATTAAATAAATTATTTTTTTCATTTTTTATATATTTAAATATGAATTTTTCTTTTTCAATTTTTGTCCTTTTTTGTAAAAAATTTCTCTTTTTGAAAATAAGTT
>JAEEGK010028205.1_pt1 | contig 11285 bp, 8 predicted proteins | sample 8958771 | NCBI WGS metagenome assembly JAEEGK01 (sample SAMN16246547, study PRJNA631951) | gut metagenome | biome: gut microbiome; feature: rumen; material: SC-attached | host: Bos | place: Iran: Karaj | collected 2018-10 | reverse complement strand
GACCCGAACCTGAATATCTTGGCAGAAGGGCCAGTCCTCGCAATTCACCAGACCGAAAACGTTTTTGAAGGCATGGACGACTGGAACAAGCGTCACCACACCCAGAGCGGGCTCGTGGAACGCTGCCGGAAGTCAACGCTCTCTATGGCAGATGCCGACAAGATGACGCTTGACTTTATCAAGCCCTTTACCACCGAACGCGGGAACGTGCTGTGCGGAAATTCCATTACGCAGGACAGGCGCTTTCTGTACAAGTACATGCCGCTCCTTTCGGGCTGGCTCAACTACCGCAACATCGACGTGAGTTCCATCAAGGAGCTTTCGTTCCGCTGGTACCCCACGCTCCCCGAATTCGAGAAGATGGAAAAGCACCAGGCCCTGGACGACATCCGCGAAAGCATCGCCGAGCTCGAATACTACCGCAAGACGATTTTCAAGACAAGCTTATAAGTTGAATTTACAGGCAACTTTTTAATATGGACTTCAACAGTTACCAGCCACCCAAATACCAACCGCACAAGCGGCTCCCCTACGCCGTCAGAATTCGCAACAGAATTATTGTTTTCGCCGTTTTTATGGGCATTTGCGCCCTGATGGGAACTTGTATCTTTGGCGAGAAAGAAGCGCCGAAACAACCGGCAGAAATGGCCGACGAATATGTAGAAGAACAGGAGTCCCCGGTCACAAACGACGTTACAACGCAGGCCGAGCAGGTTGCACCAGAAACGGGAGCGCCCAAAACAGAACTTTTCCCCAAGGCCGACTCCGAGGATATCGCGAACATGCAGGCAAATGTTGCCGCAGCCGTTGCCCCGACCGAAATGCCGCCAGAAGTGGAAGTAATCGACAGTACGCACATCAAGGCGCAGGCCGACGTGTTCATGGCCGAAAAGATCGACAACCTGCTTCGCCGTTTCCGCCCCGAGTACGCAGTCATCTTGATGGTGGACCCGAAGACAAACGAAATTATCGCCTGGGGTGAACGCCGCGACAACCGCGTACAGGAAAAGCCCGACTATTTCATCAAGAACACCTTCCCGGCAGCCTCGCTTGCAAAGACGATTACGATTGCCGCTGCCATGGAAAGCAACCGCTACTCGCTCACGAGCCAGATTCCGATGATTGGCGCTAGCCACACCCTCTACAGGAACCAGGTGCGCGTGAAGGACGGATTCAAGGGGCCGTTTATCGAGATGCAGGACGCCTACGCGAAGTCCGCCAACCCACCGCTTGCGCTGATCGGTATGAACGTGGGTGCAGACCGCCTGAAATCGGCAGCCAAGAAACTCGGCTACAATTTGAACTTCCCCGCCGGACTCCCCGGACGCTCCGTGTACGCTCCGCCCGATACCGGCTACGGCCTTGCCGAGGCAAGCTGCGGATTCACCGAAGCGACGACTCTCACGCCGCTCCTTGCCGCAGCCCAGGTCCGTGCGATTCTCATGAAGCAGCCGCTTGAAATCCCATGGGCAAAGGACCTCGACGGCTACGCCCCCAAATCACGCATCGCCCTTGAAGTCGGCAAGTTCACCGAGAACACCTACTACGGGCTCCGCGAGGCGATGGTACGCAGCGTAACCAACGGAACCGCCCGCAAGAACATTTCGACCAGACATATGGCCCGCAAGAACTACGCCGCCCTGACGATCGGCGGAAAAACGGGTTCGCTCGACGGACACGACCCTTACGGACGCTACGAATGGTTCATGGGTTTTGCTCAGTCCAAGGAAAATCCGGGCAAGGCGGTCGTGCTTGTAATTATGCAGGTGCACGACTTGCAGGGCGTACGTTCGCAACCGGCTACGCAGGTCGCCGCGATGCTGTTTAACTACTGGGCTCATCAGAATCTCCCTAAACAAGGAAAGTAAAATGGAACCGACATGGTGGAACCTTATCCCTTCTTATTTTGATGGAACGGCCTTTACGCTCGGGAGTTTCCCGGTGCGCTGGTACGGCATCATGTACATTTTCGCCTTTGTCACCGCATACCTGACGCTTATGCACGTGAACAAGAAAGAAAAAATGGGCTACACGAAGGAACAGTTCGACAGCCTGTTCACCTGGATTATCGCGGGAATCATTCTTGGCGCACGCCTCGGCTACGTGTTTTTCTACAAGCCGGGCTATTACCTTGCAAACCCGACCGAAATCATTTTCCCGATGACCCACGATGCGCTCGGTTACCACTTTACGGGAATTTCGGGCATGAGCTACCACGGCGGCATGATTCTCGGAACGATTTTCACCTACATCGGACTCAAGCGCAACAAGATGGAAGTCTGGAAAGGGTTGAACCTCTGTTTCTTGGTGGCACCGCTCGCCTATACCTGGGGCCGTTGGGGCAATTTCATTAACGGAGAGCTCTTTGGTGAAGTCACCACAAGCGGTATTGGCATGTGGTTCCCGCTCGCCCACGACAGCCCCATAACGAACCCGATTCTGCACCACCCGAGCCAGCTTTACGAAATGCTCTTTGAAGGCGTAATCCTCTTTGCGGTTCTGTACAACTTAAGACGCATTCCGCTGTTGCGCGACAAGATGCCCTGCCTGTACCTAATGGGCTACGGGCTCTTCAGATTCTTCATCGAATTTTTCCGCAGGCCCGATGCACACCTTGGACGCGTGGACCTGTTCGGCATGAGCCGCGGACAGACGCTTTGCAGCTTGATGTTCCTGACCGGCTTAATCTGGCTGATTGTGCTGATTTACAGGCAGAAGACGGTTCGACAAGCTCACCGACCTGAAACCGCTAGCAGCTCACAGCAAGTTCAGAAATAGCGAGCGCGGGGACTTTCACGCCGGAGAACGGATTGTAGTATTCGTTGCCGACTCCAACCACATTCTGGATGATGTCGAAGAAATTCCCCGACAAAGTAACTCCGTCGACAGGGTGTTGAATCACACCATTTTCACACCAGAAACCGTGGGCTCCGATACTGAGTTCGCCACTCACGGAACTGCAACCGGAGCCGCCTTCGAGGCGCACCACCAAAAGGCACTTGGGGAACAGTTTCAAGAGTTCTGCCGTCGAGCACACCCCTGCCGGAACGAACATGTTCCAGAATGCAGTGGACATCTTGGAACCAAAATCGCGGGCACCGTTACCCGTCGTGGCACGGCCTGCCTTGGCTGCTGTTTCCAGATTGTAGAGCGCTTCGTTAAAGACCCCGTCCTTGATGACTTCGACGCGACGAGTCAGGCAGCCTTCGGAATCAAAGAATATCTTGTGGCAGAAGTTTTCACTCAGCGGATCGCTCCACAGAGAAAGTTTATCGGAAGCGATTTTCTGGCCTTCTTTACCGGCAAGGCGCGAAGTCCCCTTCTGCATCGATTCGGCGATAAACGGCGAGGCGTACATTCCCATGAATCGCCCCGAAATGCGTTCCGAGAAAACGACCGGAATCTTGCCACCTTCGATTTTTTTTGCACCGAAAAGTTCGGTAGCATAGTTTGCAGCCTTGTCAGCAATTTCGGCAACCGTGAATTCACTCCAGTCGCGACCACTCTTGACAAAGTTGCCTAGCTTGCTGATTCCATCGCGAACCGCGACAGCACCTGCACCGACCGATACGGAATTATCCTTTTCGGTATAGAAAAGTCCCTTGTGGTTTGCAACAATCGAAAAGTCGCGATTCAGGTCGGCACCCAGGTAAGGGATATTCTTGATATCCGCGGAACGCGCAAAGGTTTCCTTTTCAAGTTCGATGCAAAAATCCTTGAGTTCTGCAAGCGTGAGCGATTCCAGCGCCGGATTGTAATCAGGATAATCCGCAGGAATCTTTGCGGGCGCAGGGAGTTCAAAGTCGACCTTTTCGGTCCACTGCGTATGGCAAAGCGCATCCTTGATAGTCTGCGCAATCGCTTCTTTAGTTAGACGTTCGGTGTGCGCATATCCCGGACGGCCATCCTTGATGACTCGAATGCCAAGCCCCACGGAATCCGAAATCTCGGTATTCTGCACCTGGCCCTGAAAGACAGACAAACCCTCGGAATGGGAATTCGAGGCAATCACGTCGAACTGTTCCGCCTCGCCCTTCGCAAGGTCGCACATACAATTTACAGCATCAATAATATTCATAGTAAACAGTGGTTAGTGGTTGGTGGCTAGGATTGAGAGACGCGTTTTACTTTCGACGCGAGCATGCGCCAGTAGGCAGCGGGGCTGCCGGTTACAGATTCAAGCGCTTCGGCGAGTTCACGGGTGATTTCAACCGTTCCCGCAATCAGCCCTTCGAGAGTTTCCATCGGGACTCCGATGCGGCGTGCAAATTCCGCCTTGTCCATCTTGAGCCATTCAATACCTTCTAAAATCGCCTGTCCCGGAGTGGGAGTTCCATGTCTAGCCATTGCATTATCCTCTAAAACTCTATATCTTTCCAGCCTTCGGCGCCAAAGCGCAGGTCGCGTTCCACAAATTCCCAAATCAGGAGTTTCTTGCCCTTGAGCACACCCGCCTTGCGGGCAAGCTTTTCACGCACCAATGTAGAAGCACCGCCGTCGCTTACTATCGAGGACACCGGTCGACTGATATTCCTTGCAAAATGAGCAATCCAGCCTGCGTTCACAGGCGCATCCGTCTGGTAAATGCGGCTGAAGCTGTCGCCCAGAATCAAAATTTTCGACTTGCGGAAATCGTCTTTAAAAGGAGTCTTGACCGTATCGCGTACCACCGTAGAATCCGAAAGCGAATCTGCCGGGGCTTCCATACGTTCAGAAACATCTTGTTGAGAAACCACGTGACCGGTCACCGGTTGCACCTTGAACACGCTGAACTTGTTGAGTCCACTCATTTCACCAATGTCGCCCATGCGGTCTGCCAAGGAATCCGAAACCACATAGTCCATAGACGGTTCACCGATTTCAATCAAGCCCGCCTCCGCCATCGAGTTCACTTTTTTCGCGATTTCAGCTGCAGCAAGTTCTGCACCACGCGGAGTCCAGTGAGTATCGTCATCCAAGTACAGCGCACCCAAGTTTGCATCGTCCGCCTTTGCAGAGAGGAGCGGCGTATAAAGATCCACCGTATTCAGCCCAAGCGCATTGAGCGAATCTAAAATCGCCTTGCCGTGTCCGGCCGCATTTTTAGCAGCAGATTCATTTAAAGCATTGCCCGAACCTACCACCGAGCCCGTCAATCGTTCCGGATAAATACTCGGCTTACCCGGCGTAATCACCACTAAAAGTTCTACGCCCCTCGACTTGAGCTGATCGCGGAACTTAAGTATTGCCTGAATCGGATTGTCGAGCTTTGCACTGCGAACATCCAGCGGTGACGGCTGCACCAGGAATTCTACATCTTGCCGATAGAAAAGCCAGCGGCCCGGGCGCCCCGCACAATCCGATTCGCCTTGACAATTGGCACCCAGCACCACCTTTTCGCCGGGATCGTTAAAAAGATTCCACACCGCAAGCTGATACTTAGGGCGGAACGCCAGCACCAAAGCATTTTCGTCTTCGACCTTATTTTCGAACGCACGCAAATAGCGGCTCGTCCACACGCCATAATGCTTAATTCCACTAAGTGCGCGCCAGACCGAGAAATGCCCAAATTCGGCCACCACAGCCTTCAACGTGGAATCCACCGACTTGAACGATTCTGGCTCGTCTTCAAGGGAGGCCACCAAGGTATCCGCTAATTTCAGCAGCTTGTAGTCTGCCTCGGCCGTATCGAGTTCAGCATAGCTGTTCACCGAAAGCGCAACCGCCTCCAGATCCGAAAGAGCACTGATAACGCCTTCCAGCGACTCGCCCACCTCGGCTCCGCCGGCAATCGATTCTCGCGCCGCAAACCAGGCGTCATTCAACTTGGCCGCCGATTCCGCCATTCTGGATTCGCGCTTAAACGGCGTATAAACGACATCCTTGAAAATGTCGAGGCTCATAAAGCGCTTTTCGCCACGCAAGTCCGCCACGGTCTGCACCGTAAACGGGAGCAGTAGCAAAATTGCAAAAACGACGATAAAGGCTATATAAAGTTTTTTCACGATTAAATAATAACAAATGCTAGTCTAAAAGACAGCGGACAAGAGCTCCATCAACTTTACTGTAACTATCAATTTTCACATAACCATCACTGCTACTAGTCCTATACATATATAAGGTGTAAACTGAATGATAGGAAAAATTCTGTGTTGCGCCCCAAATTTTTGTACTCATACCTACTTCAACAAAACAATTTCCATTCTTATACCCTGTAGGAATCGCAGAAAAGCCATATTCATCGGTTGCGTCCGGCCATTCTGTATATCCTTTCGCCTGCCACGCGCTAGCATTATCACCTATAACATCGAAAAGAACACTCCATTCCGTCGAATCAGGCAAATGCCACCCCTCAGGGCATATTCCTCGAACAGGATAATCTGGTCTACACTCGACATCATATCCACATTCTTTCGCATTTTCACTAAAAAATCCAGCACTATCTATAGCGGCAGCCCATGTGTAATAGCGACCATTCTTGCTACAATCTTCATCGAGGGCATATTGATTTGTAGAACAAAAACTTTCAGGCTTATGCAAACACCAAGACCGTCCAAACAAACCTTTGTACGTTACGCTATCCGCATAATTCAAATTTTCGGCCATCCAAGTCTGTTCACCGATTTTAGTAACACGGTAAACATGCCCATCGCGAGTATCACGCATTTTGTTGATAATCCATTCCCCATCCTTGCATTTTAGGCTCTGAGCAAAGCTTTGCTCATTCGGAATTACCAGGGTATCTCCGTCTTCTGACTTTCCGCATTTTTCCACCTTGTATTCCGTTTTCCAATAATTGCGTACAAACTTTTCAAAATTCGGCACCGTTTTGCCCAAGCCCCAACTCGCCACATTTTCACGAATTTTCTTAAGGCGACTCGTGAGGTCAGCCTTCATCGCCCAATCGGTAATTTTTGCCTTAGCAACTGAATCATCCCAAGAACCATCCATTTCCATATCACCCGCAATTTCAGTCAGAAGGACCAGCAAATCTGTTTCGTCACCATCCCCCTGCAGCATCGCAGACACGGCAAGTAAAGCACCATCGGCGTCCGTATTACCGAACACGTCGAGATCTTCGGATTCCGTCTTAAAGTTGCTCGCATCGATATGGAACGCCGAGAGAATTTCAGCCTGAGCCTGCTTTTTAGCAGCCCGTACCGTCTTTTTTTCCTTCGTCACCAGGTAATATACGCGGTCCGTTTCGAGGTGCGTGAGCAGATTCACGTTAGCGGACCTACGAGAAAGCATATTGGTATAGGCATGCAGCTTTATCGCCGTATTCGTCGGTTTTCCCGTCACCTCGTTGCGGTACTTGCCTTCGGCCACAAGCAATGCGTATTGGCTTACCAGATTACGCGAAGTAAACTTGTAGCGACCATCGTCGTTCTTTATGACACTCGTAAAGTTTCCATTTGTCTGCTTTAAGGTGCGACCGTCCGAAAGTTCATAAAGATAAACCGTCGAGCCTTTCAGGAAAGGCCCCTTCTGCGAATAACCCGCCAGGGAATCCAAGGAAATCGCAATCTTTTCGGAATCGACAACCGACGTATCGAAAGAAACGCCAGCCGCATTGCCCAAATTCAAGACCAAGCTCGAATCGCCGCACTTAATTGTAACCGAAGAGTCCGTTTGGCTTGTGATGGAGCAACCGACGCCGTCATTACCAGGATTTCCGTTCTTTCCATCGGCACCCGCCTTGCCCGGTTCGCCAGGCTCCCCCTTTTGGCCGTCGTCACCCTTTGCACCGTTCAGCACCACCCCGACACTATCGCCGTTGCAAATGATTTTTAAGCCGCTCTTATCCTTGAGTTCCTTGGTAGAGCAAGAGAGATCCTCCCCCTTCAGATAGACCGTATCGACGGTATTTACAAGAGAATCCTTTTCGGCCGTCTGAAACCACTTGCCGTCGGAACAGATTCTAACGGACGGTTCCCCCTTTACCCATGCCAGTTCGCCCTCGTTGTCTCTGGTACATTTAGGCAATTCCTTGACCGAAAGAACCACCTCCATATTCATTTGGTTTATTTGGGTGATATTCTCCGTCGATTCCTGTTCGCCACAGGCTACGAAAAACATAACGGTAGCAAATACAACAACGCTCGTCCAATACCTTTTAATCCAAAAAATCTTTTGCTTGATCGACATCATTTTTCCTGAGGGCTCTTTTTTCGCTAAACAATATACATTATTTAATAAAGCGCCAATCTTTCCCCTTTACGCCGTTCCCCTTTTTGACAACTTCGACGCTTATTGCTATATTATGCGCCGCTCGCCTGGGTAATTTAACGGGATAAAATACGTCCCTCCTAAGGATGATATCCGCGTTCGAGTCGCGGCCCGGGTATAGTAAAGGTCTCCTGTTTTTGCAGGGGACCTTTCTTTTTTGGGGGGGATTAGTAAAGCAGCCTGCTTTTCCTCTCAAACATTATTTTGTTAACAATTATTGGTTTAAAAAACGCTACGTTAAATTCTAGTCCTTTAGACAACGAACGCTCAAGCCGTAGTTCTTTTCGAGTCTAGCCAGTTGCGACTTGTCTAAATAGTAATCTATGTACAAATAGTGTACAGAATTACTATTGTATTCTGTAGAACTCCAAAAGCGAGCAAACCCGCCCTCGCCATCGTAGTCTCCATTGTCACGCCTGCTACCAACAGGAAGTACGGTAAAACCAAAGGCGTCCGTGCCATTGCCGTTTTTATCCCAACCCTTTGTAGACTTGAGAACTTTGCCAGCAATAGACTCCCCACCAATCTCGGAGATCAGCGATTCCCATTCAGTTTTACTTGGCAGATGCCAGCCGCTAGGACAAGCTGTTGTCGCAGCATCCCATGTATAAAACCTTCCGTACTTGGTGCAATATTCGATGGTATCATTGTAGCAATAGCTGTCACCCGTTTCATAGTTGAGGTTTTCTGCCATCCAAACCTGAGAACCGATAGTCACCGTCTTGTAGGTTTGAGAGTCGCGAGAATCCGTCAAAGTCCCTTCGACAGGCTCAGGGACCTTGCTGGATGAAGAAGATGATTCTTCAACAGGATCAACGACATTGCTCGATGAAGACGGTACAATTTTTTGGCTACTACTTGATTGCAATGTTTTACTAGATGAAGATTTTGCCGAGCTACTGCTAGATTTTGATGATTCGCTAGACGACGAAGTCTTATCAGCAGGTTCAGAGTCCTTGTTCGAAGAAGATGATTTCAGTGTTTTTTCATCGTTCAAAAGGCAACGAACAGAAAAAGCGTTATTCTTAACGACATCGTTCAAAAACGCCTTATCGTAATCATCGCCCAAGTACATGTGGTAAGCAATGTCGCTACCGGACTCAGTAGAGCACCAGAAATTTACCCAGAATTTTTCGTTGTAGTAAGTTCCATCGTATTTCCTGTCGCCAGCAGGAAGCGCAGAGAAACCAAACTCATCCGTACCGTTACCTTCACTATTCCAATCGGACTTAGATTTAAGGACCTTGCCTGCGATCAAAGAATCTCCAACTGCAGCGAACAAGGTTTCCCATTCAGTTTTACTTGGCAGATGCCAGCCACTAGGACAAGCTGTTGTCGCTGCATCCCATGTATAAAGCTTTCCGTACTTGGAGCAAAAGCTTCTAAGATCATTATAGCAATAGCTGTTTTCCGTTTCGTAATTCAGATTCTCCGCCATCCAAGTCTGCGTACCAATTGTCACCGTTTTGTACCGTTGATCATCGCGATGGTCAACAAGAACTCCATCTACAAGTTCAGAACCGATGCTCAGCGAAGATGTTATTATCTGACTACTGCTCGATTTGGGAGATTCGCTTGACGAAGATTTATTTTTCCGGCTATTGCTGGATTGCTCAATCGACGAAGATGTTCCTTCGTCAACTTCAGAGGATTCGCCAGATGAAGACGATTTTTCCTCTTGTTCCGCAAGCCATTGTTCATATTCATCATCAATCATCGCTTCGTAGTCGGTGCAGGCAGAAAGCGTGAGAAGTATCGTGCATAAAGCATAAATAGAGATCTTTCGACTCCACTTCGTGGAGTTTACTCTGAGCTTGTCGAATTGTCTCAAGATGACACCTATCTTCGTTCCATCCACAAACATTCTTTCGTCTCTCGTCTGTAGGGCGCAGCCCGTTCTTTCGTCTAACACAAACCCCTCCCTAGAACACAAAGCTCAAGCCAATACCTAACGCACCGGCGATGGCGACGCCGATTCCAACACCGCGAAGGATTTGCCCCTTGTGAGCCTTATCCTTGTTGCGTTCGTACTCTTTAGTGCTATCGAAACCTCTTTCGTGGGCATCGCGCGCACGATCGTTCCCAACAATCGCCAAAACAACGCCCGTCACTGCCGTCAGCGTACTGATGCTCAGGGGAACCCAGTGGATTCCTGCTTTTTCGGCAAGTTCTCCATCCACGTTCGCCGGGATACTTTCACCCACCTGCGGTCCAGACTTGCCATCAAGTTCGTCGTAAGCATTATTTGCAAGCGCGACTACCGAATCCCGGGCAGGTTCAGCTGAAACTTCGGCGGGGACTTCAGCTTTTTCTTCAAAAACTTCCTGAGGCTTGCTTTGATTAGCATCCCTAATCACCCTGAAAAAATCGGCGGATTTTTGTTCTATAACGCCCAGAAGTTCCTCAACGTTTGCTCCGCGACCATTGAAACTCGCGATAAGCTTATTGCCCGCAGTTTCATAAAGTTCCACAGACAACGTAAGCGACGCTCCAAAGGTACTCACACGAGCTTGGCACACGTAATCGGCCGAGATGTTCTTACCCGTTTCAACAAGGCAGCTGCCTTCGCAATCTTCGATAGCCTTGCCGGGAGGCAACATCTGCTGGATATTTTCGCGAGTCATAATGGTGTAGTTCTGCGCTGCGGGGAGCTCCTTGACAGCCTCTTCGCGCAGCACATTCGTCAAGTACTGGCGATCCTGAAGCGACACGTTATCTTTCGCTACGCCATCCGCCATCGTCTCAAGGACGGCCACGTGCGTCGCAAACGAGAACACAGTCGAAAACAATAGAAAAACAAAAAACAGCAGGGAACGTTTCATGCTACGAATATAGATTTTTACAAACAATAAATATTGAGCAATTCAATAACAGAATGCAAAAATGCGCTAGGGGAACGCCCATTCTTTGAAGCGAACACCTTTGCCGTTTCAACACCTTTTTTCTAAATTTGGGCACATGAAAAATTTTTACGTTACTACCCCGATTTATTACGTGAATGACGCCCCGCATATTGGGCATTCCTACACCACGGTCTTGGCCGATATTCTTACCCGTTTCCCCAAGATTCTGGGCTA
>JAEEGK010028204.1_pt1 | contig 11285 bp, 12 predicted proteins | sample 8958771 | NCBI WGS metagenome assembly JAEEGK01 (sample SAMN16246547, study PRJNA631951) | gut metagenome | biome: gut microbiome; feature: rumen; material: SC-attached | host: Bos | place: Iran: Karaj | collected 2018-10 | reverse complement strand
CCTGCCATCAAGCATAATGCTTCCGCCTTTATTAGGATCTATAGTATACATTGCTCCCATTTTTTGTGCGATTACAGATTGAGTGACATAATACGAATTGTCTCCGTCAAATATTCTGGTTGCAACTGCCATTACCATTTGGAAAACTACAAGTGCGAAAAATATTCCATAAAAGATCTTGGTATCCATGCTAAGGCTCTTTATATCTGGCTTTTTCAGTATATTCTTGTCAAATCTGAAAATCCCTGCCACAACAAATAACAGTACCGCAAAAAGACACCACTTGAAACAAGCCTCAAAGGTATATGGCTTGTTTGCAATGGTCATAATACATAAGATGGATATTATCTGAACAATCCCTGAATAGATAAAAAAGCCAAGTAAAAAAGTAATACCCAGAGTTCTAAGGTCTTTTTTCAAAATAAATTTGAACAGTTGTCCAATGCACATGGGTACCATGAACACAAAAAATATAAGTCTGACTATAGACCATATTGTCATTAACATTCTTCCATTCCTTTAGTTGTATTTGAGAAAAAAGCACATGCAGACAAAACGCACATGCCAGAATGAAATCCCTCAATAACGTTTCTTCTTCTCATACCTTCCATCCAAGATAAAGTATCCCCGGTTTCTAATTATATCAGCATGTTAAAAATCATCAAATAATCTATACAAAGAAAAAGCGGTCTACAATCCACTTGATTGCATACCGCCAAATAAAACTCTAGCTTTTCTTACTTGTCCAATACGAACTCAGATCTCTCCAGGTTCCAGGTATCATCGCTGTTGAGAGTCAAATGCATAAGGCAGTATCCCAAAGTGTCGGCATGACCTCCCATTCCCTGCATATAGAACTTGATGATTAGCTCCCGCTTTCCGCCATAGCCTTTGACAACGAAGCCACTTGCACTATCACCCTTTATCCATGCATCTTTGGCAAGATTGCTCTTGAGATCCTCATACTCTGCGTCTGTGAATCCCTTGTTAAGATATATCTGCCTGATTTCATCCCAGCTAAGAGCACCGATACAAACATCTTCATGGAAAATTTCAACCTCATCCTCTCCCCATAGAATTGCATATGGAAGAGAATCAGTATCTATAGGCAGCGGAATCTCTTTATCACCCCTGTAAACATGCGGAAGGTATCCGCCATCTCCTCCGTTGTATCTAAGGTCCTCGGTAACAATCTGCTCGTAATGCCCATCTATATCCAGATCCGCACTCAGTTTATAGCCATCCTTCATTGATGCATGTTCATGGACATCCTCGAAGTAATCTGAAACGGATGAGTATTTGAGGTCAATCCACTTGGCTTCATTTCCAGTGGCATTGGGAAGTTCACCGAAGCCTCCCTGTTCCACCTCAAATTCATTTCCAAATTCCTGCTCATAAATTGTACCAATGTACTCTCCTGTCTCCAAAAACCTTACAGGAACATAGATTCCATCTTTTCCCCAGGGCTGAACTACACCCACACTGATATCATAATCAACGTCATTGAAATTTATGGCAATAAAAGAGCCAACTTCAGGAGATTCCACAGGTAAAAGAGTCACCTTTGCTTCATCATCTGACAGATTAAGAAGGTACCTTGCTGCTGTTATAGGATCAAAGAGCTTCTTGTAATTAGCTCCGGTATTGTCCTTGGCATTTCTATTCAGATATTCTCCCAGACCATTTTGAGTATAGTCTAAGGCATCCGCAAGCATACTGCTGGCATCCCAGGCATTATCATAGTCATCAGCATTTTCAATCGATTCATATCTTATAAATTCTTCTGAAACCACCTTGTAATCGCCATTATCATCTTTGCCTATCGTAATATATTCTTTCCACAAATATACATGGGGCTCTGAATCAATAGCGCAGAAGAATATCTCTGCCTCATTCCTGTCTTCATCTGTATATGTAAAAGCACAGCTTCGATTTGCATCAGGATTCAATCCCGGCCAGGGACTTGACCATCCAAATGTGGCACTGTCTCCACCTTTATCCAAGAGTCCTTCTTCAGTAAGAGTCCTCTGTACATCTTCAGTAGAAGCGTTTATAATTCCCAAAACATTTCTATCTCTAAAATCTTCGCACCATTTTTCTACAAATTTGTCTTTGGTCATTACTATACTTGCGTCTGTATCTGAACTTGCATCACTCGAATCTTTTTCTTTTGATGCACTTGTAAAAAAACTTGTAGAAAGCCCTGCACAAATGATTACCAGCATAAGTATCAACCAGAATGTAGGCTTCCTGTAATTGAATATCTGCTTTATCCTCGTTCCAACTCCAATTTCGCCAAATGCCAAAGGATAAGCCAGAACAAGCCTCTTGTGTGTGCTGCATAAAAGAAGCGAATTAGCATATGATTTCTTTTCCTCAAGGGACATGAGGCTTATAACTTTCTCATCGCAGGCAAGTTCTATATCCCTGCAGAAAAGAGCATATGAAATCCATACAAGAGGATTGAACCAGTGAAGCGCAAGGATCAGAAATCCAAACTGTTTCCTAAGATAATCAAGGCGCTTAATATGTGCCTTCTCATGAGCAAGCACGTTTCTGATTGTCTCATCATCAAGCCCTGATGGAATATAGATCACTGGCTTTAATACTCCGAGAATAAATGGTGTATCAATCTCGTCGCATACAAACACATTGTTCTCATTATCAAGCCTGATAGACTCTCGGGTCTTTTTGCGAATAGAGATATAGCTAAATACTGCGTAAGCAAGAATCACAAGAATCCCGAAAAGCCAGATCATCTGAATCCGTATAAAGAAATCTCTTCGCTGCATCATCAAATCTGAGTTTTGGCCCTGAATAGGTTCAATAATTATCTGCTCATTTGGAAGATAGTCGATTCCTTCACCATCGGGTTCGACTATAGCCGATTCATTTGGAGCATAATCATGGGTAACTATCTCATTAGTTCCCAACTCGTCGTTGTCACCAATAATATATGTAATACTGTCCGATTCATTATCCCCATAGAAAAAAGCTTCTACCTTATCCCCAATATTTGGAATAAATCCAACAGCTGCCTCCAACTGGAATGGAAATATAAGCCTGAGCGCCACAATTGCCCATAGCACCCCCATAAACCATTTTGGTGCCTTCTTTAATGGAATTCTTATAAGAATCACAGCGAGCATAAGAAAAGAAGCTGCTACACTGATCTCTATAACTTTGATAAACAATATCCCCATCTATGTTTCCTCCAAAATTCTCCGATATCAGTCTTTTGCGCTGTCAATTATCCTGCGGATCTCTGCTATCTCTTTTGACGAGAGCTTCTGTCTTGAAGTGAATGCAGCAAGAAATGCAGGAAGCGATCCCCCAAATGTCTCTTCCACAAACTGCTCACTCTTTCTTGTGTAGAACTCTTCCTTGGAAATAAGCGAAGTAACTACACCATCTATATTCTGGAACAATCCTTTTTCACAGAGCTTTTTAAGAACTGTGTAAGTAGTTGATTTCTTCCATCCAAATTCATCAGCGCACAGCTTCACCAGTTCTCCGGAAGCAATAGGTTCTTTTTCCCATATGCGCTCAGCAAACTGCATTTGAACTTCCCCAATTTCCATAGCCGGTCTCCTTTATTGTTTTGGTCTATTTGCTATCGACTATTTTAGTTTATAGCCAATAGACCAACTTGTCAATCTTTATATAATAAAAAAAGAAGCACTGATGTCTACAATGCTTCTTCACTTCATTTATGTATTTTTCAGCCAATCCATAGAACAAAGGTATTCATAAAAAGTCATATATTCCGGAACAGGCCATTTTCCCTCAACACGCTCAATCAGATCCGAATCAGCGCTATACTCTTTATCAACGCATTTCCCATAAACTGATAATTCATCGCTACTAGCACCAGCCCAGTAGTCTCCTGTTTCCACATCAAAAACTAATGTCTGATACTCATTTCCACTGTTAGGCAACAAATCGTACCCCGAAAGATCCAGTACAATGAAGTGATAGTGTTCTAATGCGGCCGCTTGCTCTTTAAGAACATCAAGGGTCTGGCTTACACTACTTGTTGTATAATTCGAACTGTTTCCTTTGACATTTTTATAGATTCGATATATTGCTTCATATTTGTCATTGTGGCGATAAAAATCATTTAAATCATATTTCATGGTGTGCCTGAATGTATTGGAATCTAAATACCACTCTTGCTCTTCCTCATCATAATCTTCTGTCAATGATACAAATGAACATTTATGCACTTCCGGAAACTGAATCTGCTCATCCTCAAATGTATTTGCTGATAGAGAGAAATTCTTTCCACAACCAAGTAATCCTATGCTAAGACCCAATATTGTTATTGCAGACAATACCTTTTTCATTAAATAATTCCCCATCTTTATTCTTTATGACTTTTGTCTTTTAAAGTCTCCCAATAAATATTACCACTCATATATCCAAAAGTCTCTTCATCACAGAATCTTTTGACTAGATCCGAATGTAAATCCTCGTAAAAATCTTTACCGTATTGCTTGAAAGAAAGGTGTGAAAACAGTTTTGACTTGGTAAAATCTGATATGGAATCACAATTACTAATCAGTTTCTCCATAATCCTAGCCGTTTCATCAATATTTTTCTCATAAGCAGCAAGCTCTAACTGCATTGATATTTCCTGATAAACACCCATGTCAAAACATTTTGCTACATCACTACTGGCATCTGCCACCCTGTGAGCCAGGTCCAAATCACCATCTTCTTCACATAGGATTTGTAACGCATTCATAATAACGCGAAGCTGATTCACTTCTGCAAGCATCATTTCTTCATATGCCACATAAGCCTCATTGATCTTTCCGGTTTTTGCATATATATTTGCCTGCATCAGTTTACGCTCCGGGTTGTCTTCTGAATAGTATAATAGATATCTCTCAGCGGTTTGATAATCCTCTTTTCTGTAATAAAAATGAAAAAGAGCCTCCGCTGCGGATTTTCTTATTGATAAATCCTCTGATTCCAATAACCCGGAAAACCAGGAACAGATCACATCGTCATATCGGTCACTATCAGCTACTTCATTAAAAAGCCTCGCCGCATTAAGTACGGTCGCTACTTGCCACTTCAGCCTTTCATTACCAGGATACTCTTCAAGTTTCTTTTTAGCATCAGCAAAGACATCCTCATATGGCTCGTGCTTCAACCTCCTGTCCAATTCCTTGATGAAGATATCAATCTCTTTATCAGTGATATCATCTTTAAATGACAGTAGTTCATCAGTAGAAATGCCAAATAATCTCGCAATAGGCACTAATAGCGAGATATCCGGAAGGGTATTGTCCTTCTCCCATTTATTTACCGCAGGAGTACTCACTCCAAGCCTGATAGCCATTTCCTCTTGTGTCAGTCCTTTTTCTTTGCGGTACTTTCTTATTACTTTTCCAATAGTCATCTGCAATTCCTCCAAACAGTATTGGAACCGGTTCAATAATAATGATACCTAAGAGGATCTGATTTTGCTATTGAATTCAGGTTAATCATTTGGAAATATTTTTAACCAGTGAGAAATTCTTGATTCTTCATATATAAAAAGGCATGTGCCTGTTATTTAAAGCACACACCCTTTAACTTGCTCATAATATACTTATTAATAAATCATGTACTGCCATACGTTCACTTCATGCCTGCGCTTTTCTTATATCGGCAGTATCCTGAACTGCCTTCGGAAGCCAATCTGCTTTGACATAATCAAGCGGAATTACCAGTTCTTGGATCTTATCATCTTTCCCCGGTCTCATGATATCATCCGGCAAGTAATCCAAGCCCACCTCTCGTAGGCTCATGACACTATCATAGATCCAGCCTACAGCCTGGTTATCACAGTACAGGCAATAGCAGCCGAACATCTTTTTAACTTTTACATCTAACTCATTAAGTGAATCTAGCCATTCCTGGACTATTTGAGGATCTTCATAAGCCATCTGATTTCTCCTATAAGGCTGTCAATCACAACTGAATTTTTTATGAATGAAAACGATGGAGTCTTCCTTTAATCATCAAAAGAATAAGGGAGATTATACAAGCATAAAGGGAAGTAAGCACCATCACAGCAAGGCTTGGGCCGATTGTAGCCGGATCAGACAGATTATGCATGAAAGCAACGAAACCAATCAGTACAACACATATTCCGGCAAGAAGCGTGGCTTTTATACCAAAGGTTAAAGCATATTCTGTTTTTTCTGATAACTGCATAAACTCTTCATCGGAATAGCTTTTTGATGAAAAAAGCAACTTGAAACTTCTGAAAAAATCTGCAAAATGTCCTGATGCGCCAAGGATAATAAGCTGAATACCAAGCAACGAGACTAAGGATGGAGGATCGATGAAGTAGATTATCATTCCTACTCCACCGGATATAATTGTAATCAGATAAATAAAGAGGCACAGCAAAATAATACCAACAACAGTCCCAATGACGGCGTTTCTGCCTTGTCTTTTGACATTTTCATTTGTTTTTATTAGTTCTACCATATTTTCTTCCGCCTTTCCGTTGTAATCCACGCTGGATAGGCGCTGCCCAGATAACAGTTCATTAATACTAATATCAAGTACCTTGCATAAATCTGCCATAATTGAAGTATCTGGCATACCACGACCGGTCTCCCAGCGGGATATAGCCTTGTCGCTGACTCCAATCTCGTCAGCCAGCTGTTTCTGAGTAAGTCCCTTTTCTTTTCTGATATCTGATATGAACTGTCCTGTTTTCTTTTGATCGATCATTTTATTGCTCCTATCAGCGAGTTAATGGTTACAGCTAAAGCGTAAGATATTTCTAAGTATATTGTAACCTATAGAGCATAGATAAAAGTATATTTTATACTCTATGATTCGTAGATACACTATTTTATAATGACACCAAGCTGCGCCGGGTTATCATCAAAAGTGCTTATGCTTAAAACCTTATAATCTGTACATCCACATGCTCTTCATCTGAGAAACCAGTTTGTCCACATCCCATTTTTTAGAACTGTTCTTAGGGCTGTTAGGATCATTTACCGTTACAAGTCCCTTCTCATCGATCGATAATGCCTCTATCATATCCATGCAAGCATTTTCATCTATAACGCCTGCGGAATATCCTGACAGTTATTATTATCAAAATCATTCCCAAAAGCACATAAAGAATAGGCGCTGTCTGAAAAGAAATAAGATATCTGCTAAATATCTTTGTCAATCGCATATCCGGGACATTTGTATTCAGAAGAACTGTAATTGGAGTAAGATAGCGTAACTGACTCAGCACCCGCATACTTGTCGGTACGTTTCCAAATAGATCAAACAATATTATTGCAAAAATTGTCCCTGCAGCCCCCATGGATCTGTCAAATAATAGTGAGAGCAGCATTGTAAGAATACCTGCCAGCACACATCCAAGTATAAATACTAATGTGTGCAATAATAGCATATGCCCTGCTTTTATGGATAATTCAGAGAATGGCATAACCATATACCAAGGTGCATCAAGCCCATGGAGTCCGCTGAAAATGATAACCGGAATATGAGTCATCAGAAGCAGGAGGATGCCTATTATCAAAGAAAAAGTACATCCCGCCGTCAACTTTGTCCCAACTGCATATATATGACCATATTTACTGGAGTAAATAAGAGCATCTGTCTTGATTTCTGTTTCTCCGGCAAAGCTTCCCGACAGAAAAACCGCAATCAGCATACATGTTATGGTCAGCGTGAATTGATATGTTGCTCGCAGGTTTTCGATGTCTCTTGTACTACGATATATAAACGGCTTAGAGATTTTTGCTTCTAAATCTTCCCAATGTTTCAGCTCTCCCCTTGTAAGAAAGAATGCATCTGCAAATTCACCTATCACACGTTGCCTTGTGGTGTAAAACTGTTCCTCCGTCCAATTGGCTCTCCTCAGAGCTGTGTAATATAGATGTTGGTTCATTGTAGCTAAAAACCGTCATAGCATAGGACGTCGCATAGCGCCACAGGTCTCCGGCATCAGGAGCCGAATCGTCACGCATTTCGGTAAAGAAATTCTCATCCATGGTTCTTCCATCCAAAAGCTGTTCAGCTTTCCAGGCATTTGTTTCTGGCACATCTGTAAAATAGCGCTGAGCTGAAACAAAGAACAGAAAAGCTGCAACAGCTAACAGGACCAGCAGCTTTATCCTATGAGAAAAGATCTTTTTGAGTTCATATAAGTATAATATCCAAAACATCATGAATACTCCCTCAGATATTACAATCTGTCATCTCCCGGTAACCTGAAATCTGTCATAAGCTATTTTCCCTATAACTATCAAAAAAACTGATATAAGTATGTATATGACAGGAGCGGCCACATAGGCGGTTACATAGTGTCCTCCAAAGCCGACAAGCCTGTGCTCCATAAGTGACCATATACTTATCTGATTTGATGGCAGCATGGCTTTTATCTGTGCCAGAACGCGGAATCTTGGAGGTATGAGTTCCAACTGGCCAAAGATAAACAGTCCCACCATAATGCCCATGACTGCAAGGCTGTTTTTTACTACCTCTGACATTGCCATGGCAAATGTGGCAAAAAGAACCGCTGCAGTGATCATTACAAGCATCTGCACGATTATGAACTGTCCCATGGTAAAAGAATAGGCTGATAGCGGAAGTTCAAGCTGAACTGCGGCTCCAAGGCCGTTTATTCCATAGATGGCAGTGATAAGTAGAGCAAGAAGAGCTGCAGATACAACGCAGCACCCTATTATTACGGATAAACCTGCTGCAATCTTTACAAAGAACGTTTCTCTTCGCCCATTCCTGCAGCTGATCACTATCTGATCTGTCCGCTGACGATGCTCTATTGTGAATACTGTAGACAAACACAGTGCCGAGATCAGCATTATACACATAAGTGTAAGAGACATTCCCTGGGCAAAATTTATAGTTCCCTGGCAATAATGGTACGTAAAGGGTATAACTATTTTTGAATTCTCATTTGCCCACCACTGAAGTTCTCCTTCTGTCAGGTTATCCTCCTGCATAATAGCGGTAATAGCTGATTCGCGTTCCTTATAAAGCTCCTCCTCTGAATACTCTGACATTTCAGCGCCATCCGGAAGTATGCCGTCCTCCATTTCAGCTATTTTTTCATAGATCATATTATCAGCAGTCCAGACAGTTCCGTTGCTGACAAGCTTTGGATACATCTCCTGAAGCAGCGTATCGTTAATAACAGTTCCATCCAATACTTTTTGCGCATCTTCCATCTCTTTTGATAAATATAACTTCGGCGTGAACGCTTCTATCAGGATAAAGAGTACTGTTACGATCAGCATTGCTACAGTAAGGCGATTCTTCATTATTTTTTTGATCTCAAATCTGTAGAGCTCCCCGTAGTTTCCCATCACTCGAACTCCTCCATGTAAAACTTCTCAAGATCACCCTGTTCCTCGCTCCATGCGCCTTCATAAATAATCTGCCCGTCACGCATCATCATCACATTGCTTGCGATATGCTCAATGTCAGAAACAATATGAGTAGAAAAAAGAACTATTGTATCTTTTCCAATATCAGCAATGAGATTCCTGAATCGTACTCGTTCCTTTGGATCCAGACCGGCTGTTGGTTCATCCAGAATGAGTATTTTGGGATCATTAATAATAGCCTGTGCGATTCCCACTCGCTGCTTCATGCCGCCTGAAAATGTTTTTATCTTTTTACCTGCCACATCAGATAGGCCAACCAATTCAAGGAGCTGATCAGTTTTTCTCTTGGCAGTATTCTTATCAAGTCCTTTTAATGCAGCTATATACTGAACAAACTCTCTTGCAGTAAATTCAGGATAATATCCAAAATCCTGGGGCAGATACCCCAAAATAGCTCTGTATTCTTCGGTCTGAACCGGGATTCCATCTGCTGTTATCTCTCCGCTTGTTGGCGCAAGAATACCTGTTATCATTCTCATCAAGGTTGTTTTCCCTGCACCATTGGCTCCAAGGAGCCCGGTAACTCCTTCTGTAAGATTAAAAGAAACACGATCTACAGCGATCTTATTCTTGTACTGTTTACTTAACCTGTCGACTGTTAATCTCATGCAAACTCCTCCACATAGTTTAATGTCTTCCACTGTTCATATACTGTTACCACCGCAAAAATAAGGACTATCAAAACTCCCCAGTTTTCAATAAGTTCCATTGTTCCATGGACTAAACCAAAATCATAATTCTTTATCCAGATCATTAGAACAGCTATAAATGTCGATATAGCAAACGATGCATATTCCAGCTTCCGTCCCAAGCTGCTCCGTTCCACCTGAAGGCAAATACTCATTGTTATCAGATATGGAAGTACTATGTTTATTGCGGTAATAATTGTCTGTCCGCCAAAAGATACTGCAATTACCGGAGAAATAATTCCCAGGACAATAATGTATAAAAGACCAAGCACCAGCATCCTTGCAAAGATCACGCTCCGTAGAGAAAATCTGGTTGCCATCTCAAGCTCGATCATTCCATATTTCTTAGATCTTCTGGTCTCCAGCACCGATACTGCAGCTAGAAAAGGCATGATCACAGGTATCAGCTCTTTTGTTTCCTCCATCTGCATCCAGGATCCAAATAAAGCAAATGTAGTGATTCCCAATGCAAAAATCCAAACTGAAATCCTAATATACCTAACCTGCTGAACCAGCATTTCTACTGTGCTAACCTCACGAGGTCTGATAGTTTTCAGGAATGCCTGCTTATTCTTTGGCTCCGGAGCATAAAAAGCATCCTTCAATGCATCCTTCATTTCATTTTTCATGGATATTCACCTCCAAACCGGCTCGAAGCTTATCCTCTGCATTTTTAAGCCGCCTGTATAATGCAAACCTGGAAATCCCCAGTGTCTTACTGATAGTTCCTACAGACTCATTGTTAACGTATCTTAAGAGTAATATTTCCTGATCTTCTACAGGTAGTTTTGCTACTGCATCTCTTATTGCAATCCGCTCTTCCAGCAAATCATCTCTGGCCGGTATAATTTCTTCATAACCTTCAGGGAGTGAATCAGGCTTAACTCTCCTGTACTCGTCAACACAAAGGTTTCTGGCTATGGTGTACAGATACTTTACCTCGTACCCATGTATACTGCCTTTCTGACTGATAAAGCGAAGGAAAGTCTCCTGGGTAATATCTTCTGCTACTGTCTGATCATTCATTTTGAAATAAACATACCGGTATATTTTGTCGTAAGCACTTTCTAAGTCCATGGATACCTTTTTAACCTCCCTTCATAATGATTAACGGATGAGACCACAAAATGTGCGGCTAATTTCAAATTATTTT
>JAEEGK010028201.1_pt1 | contig 11286 bp, 4 predicted proteins | sample 8958771 | NCBI WGS metagenome assembly JAEEGK01 (sample SAMN16246547, study PRJNA631951) | gut metagenome | biome: gut microbiome; feature: rumen; material: SC-attached | host: Bos | place: Iran: Karaj | collected 2018-10 | reverse complement strand
TTGATTAGTTAATAAAACAATAGAAGTTTCTATACTATATGATTGACTTAAATATAAATAAAATAGATCTAATTCATTTAAATTATCTGCATTATATAATAAAGAAGAATCAGAAAAATCTGAAATTGTTAATGTATTTGAATTAGAAACAATCATTTCTCTATAAAAAAATAAAAAGTTTGAAAACATCCATCCTCTATTTGAAATAATATTAATATATTCAACTGTGTAATCTAATTCCTTATTAAAATTATGATTCAAAGTTAAAATAATTATAAAATATATTACTCCACATAATAATAATGCTATAATTTCGAAATTAATTATTATAAGAGTTTTTTTAACTTTTTTTTTACTATCTTCTAATTCTTTTGTTACTTTTTCATTAATATATTTTTCTTCTCTTTGATATTGTAATTCTTTTTCTTCTCTTTTCCAAAATTGCATTATTCTAACAGGCTCTTCATTTTTACCTTTATTATCAACAAAATGAGATTTAGAATTTAAATTTTTTTCTTCTTCTTCTTGATTTTCATTATATGTATTTAATTTTTTTTTTGAATCTTTTAAGTTTTCATTTATTTGAATTTTATTAAGTTTTTTAAAAACTTCATAAATACTTTTTTTTGTGTAATGTGTAAAATTTGAAGTATATTCTAAAAACATATTACATCTTCTTATTATTTCTTCTCCGTATTTACGATTTACTAAATAAAAAATCTTTAAAATATTAATTTTATATTCATTTATTTTGACTAAAATATAAAAAAAAATTGAATAAGCAATTGCTATCAAAATTATGCTAAAATAAAGTAAATAATTTTTTAATTTGTTTTCAAAATGTTTTTTATTTAAAAATTTATTTAACATTATGTTTATTATTTTCTCTAATTGAAAACGAACTTCTTTACCATAATTATATATAATAAAAAAATATTCTATAAATTTTAAATCCGAAATATTTATTGTTTCATTAAGATAATAATTAAAAATTATATTTGAATCTTCAAATTTTAATGAATCATAATTTTCTAATAATGTATTTATTTTAACAATAATATCTTGAATTAAAATACTTAATCTTGTTTGTGAAGAATTTATTGAAAAATTATAATTTAAATTATATGAATAAATTATTTTATTATTCATAATTTCATCAACTTCTTTATCAACTGAATCTAAATAAACATGTAAATAATTATTTAATCTTAAAGTTTCATTAATATTTTCTTCTAATTTTAATTCAATTAAATCTCTATTAAATGTTTTATTATCAAAAATTTTATTATCATAAAAACATAAAACTTGAAAATATTGTATAATTAATATTAAATATAAATTTCTTTTGTTAAAGTTTTCATACATATCATTATATTCTTCTAAATTTTGACTATATTCATTACTTAAAAAAAATTCTGATATTGAAAAAATAATTTGACTTAATAAATAAATAACAAAAGTAAATATAAAGTAATTAATTTGTTTTGGTAATTCAATTTCTTTTAAAATATTTTTATTTTTAGTTTTAATTTTTTCTGTTTTATTTTTTTTTTCATTAGTATTTTTACTTTTTGTCGAAGAAATTGTTTTAATTTTATTTTTAAAAGTTTGTGACCTAATTTTTTTACTTTATCTTCTTAATTTGCTTGTATATTTTTTATCAATTACATTATAATTACTTTTTGCAAAATTTTCCTTTTCATCATTTGCATTTAATTTCATTTTTTTTCTTATTATTCTTGGAGACATTGCTTCTTCAAAATTTTCATTATTTTGATTCATAATTTTTTGAAAAAGTTCATTATTTTTTAATAAAATAATTTTAAATATATTAATTCCAATTGTTCCATCATTAAATTTAACTTCAGTTAAACTAATTCTTACTTGATGTTTAATAAAAAATAAATTATGATCAACATTTTTTAAACATCTTAATAATTGATTTTTTCCTGCTTGTAAACTTTCAACAAAATCATTAAAATAATTTTTTACACAATTTGTATCAATTGTCATTTCAATTCCTAATTCAGATAATAATAATTTTTTTTGTTCATAATTTTCTAATTTTAAATCCGGAAAAATTTTTTTAATTTTTAATACATCTAATTCTTTTTTTTGTTCATTTTCAATTTCTTTTTCTTTTTCTAAAGTAGCAATTTTTTTAGATTTTAATTTAGAAGAAGGTAATAAAATATTTAAAGGAATTCCAAATAATTTTAAAGCATTTTTTGTAATTCCAAAAACTTTTCCAGTATGAGTAGTTAAAATAAAAGAAACAATTTTTGAACTTTTAATATTTGTATTTAATTTATTTTCTTCATATGTTTCATATAAATTAACAGGTGGTTTCCAAAAAGGATGATTTTTATTTAATTTTTTAACTAATCCTATAAATCTAATTGATTTATCTAAATTAGGAACTGCTTTTACAAAAAAAATTATAGGAACTACTAAACCATCACTTCTTAATCCAAATAATAATTTATTTTTATCTATAATATGTTTTTTACCTGTTTCTAAATATCTTAATAAAAAATCATTATGAAAATCTGAAATATATGAAGGAATTAATTTATTTATTGATTCCATTTTTAAATCATCTTTTTCGTATTTAAAAATGTTTCCAAATTGTAAATTACAATTTAATATTTTTCCTAAAGATAATAAATCTGCACTTATTACACATGAACCTACATCATCCATGTTTATTTTATCATTATGAAATATTAAAAAATCTTCTTTTAAATTTGAAACATTATTTTGAAAATATTTATTTAATGTTAAAAAATTTCTAACTTCTCTTAATTGTTCTTCATCAAAAATTACTTTATCTAAAAATTCAAAATATAATTGAAAAACTGTTTTACTTTTAAAACTTTCAATTTTTCTTAATTTATAATAAATATTATTCATATATGTAAAATTTTTACTAATCAAAACAGCTAATTTATAAACATGTCTTTTATTCTTTTTTTTATCATTATTTTCATCTAAATCATTTTTTTTATCATCCAATAAATTTTTTTCACTTTCAGTACTAGAATTATTAGTAATACTATATTTTATTTTTAATTCGGCATTAAAGAATAAAATTCCTTCCCAAAATTTAATAAGTAATTTCGAAGAATTATTAATTAAATCGAACATTTTATTTGTAAGTTTATTAAAATATAAAATAAATTCCATTGATAATTTATTTTTTTCAACATTAATAGATTTCATTTTAATATTTGGACAATAAATTTCTTGATACATATTATATTCAATTTCTTTTCTACATAAAAATATTTGATATTGTATTTCAATACTTTGCAAAGACAAAGGAATTTTCATTAATTCATACAAAGCTCGATATTTATTTCCTAAATAAAAAATCATTAAATAAGAAAAATAAATTTTTAATTTTTGACTATTTGGAAAAATTTTTAATAAATTCTCTAATAAAATTCTTATAATTTCATACATTAAAGAATCTCTTATTAATAAAGGTTCAGGAGCATTTAAATTTAATAAATTTGTTAAATCTTCATCATTATTATCTTCTAATGCAATTATATTTGGATTGCTTGAATGAACTCTTGTATTATCAAATATTTTTTGCTTAATTGCACTTCTTCGAATTGATTGTCTTTTTTTTATTGCTAATTTTATTGGACTTTTTACACCATTTTCATTTAAAATTTGCATGTAATGTTCTTTTATAAATTTAAAATAAAAATGACATTTACAATTTTTATCAAAACATTTTAATCTATGAGTTTGTAAAATTGATAAAAAAATTGTGTTTTTTATATCAATTTCTTTTGATTCTTTTGCGATTTGAAATGTTTTTAATATTTGAATAAATGAAATGTTTTCATCAACAAATAATTTTGAATTTTGATAGAATAAATTAATATTACATTGTTCAACAATAAAATTAGCAAAAATTCCAAATCCCAAACCACAAAAAAAATTAATAAAAAAAGTTGAAATTTTATAATCATATGATTTATAACAATAATTTATTAATCCAATAATACTAAATAAATGTAAAGAATATTCATAACATTTTATTATATATCCCATAAATATTTCCCCAAAAAAATTATTATATAATCTTAAAATACTTCCAAAAATACTTAATATACTAATAATAATAACTTTTATTTTATAGTGATGTTTAAATTCAAAAACATAAAATGAAACTAAAAATATTTTTTTAAAATAAAATATTGTTTTTATTATATTAAAAGAATTATTCCATGGAACTTTTGGAATTAATTGATTTTCATTTAAAAAATAACATATTAATAATCCTAATAATGATAACATTAATATATTTAAACTAGAAATTATTAAATTAAAATAATATAACCAATTATTACATGATTCATTAGGATAATTTTTTAGATTATTATTTTTACATTGAATCATAGAAAAAAATATTATATATAATGGAATATGTAAAACAGTCATTAAACACACATCAAAAAAAAACATTATTTTAAAAAATAAAACACTTATTAAATTCAATAAATGCTTTTTTTTTGGATGTTCTTTTACATAAAAATAAATAAAAATAATAAAATGACTTATCATAAAAATAAATGATAAATATAATAAAATAATTGAAAATGTAAAATTATGTTCTTTATATAAAACTAATAAAAGTCTTAATATTTTTATTGGATATCTTATATGATAAAATTTATTTTCTTTATTATAATATGTATTCAATTCATCATGATAAGAAATTTGAAAAATTGTTAATGTATAAATTTGAAAAAATTCTATTGTTATTAAAAATCCATACAATACCCGACTAAACATACTAACTGGAAGTAAATAATAAAACGTATTAAAAATTGATTGTTTTATTTTTCTTATTAATTTTTCTTTAAATGTTTCTTTTAATTGATATTCAATCAAATCATCTTCATCCATATCGATATCCATAAAATTTAAGTTTTATTTTAAATTTAATTTATACTATATAATTAGTTAGTATAAAATAAAATTTTAAATAAACATACAATAAATTTATTAGTTATAATTTATTTAAAGAAAAACGATTTTTTAAAGTAAATTTTTTAGTTTAAATCTTAAATATTAAAAATAAAAGTTTTAATTTCTGAATAATAATTATAAATAAAGAATTTAATTTTAAAAATATGATATTTTTAATATAAAAATTGTTTATTTTTTTAATAAAAAAAAATATTTTTAAAAGATAAAATAAAAATTGAAATAAAATAATTAATAATTAAAATGAATTTAATTAATAATAAAATATACAACATTTTTAAAATAAAACCATAGAATTTAATTATAAAAATTTATTACAATAATTATATATAATTAAATAATTTAATTTATCAAGATCAAAATAATATTATATAAAATATTTCCTTTTATTCTCTATATATTTAATCTATAATAAAAATAATTATAATTTAATATGAACATTAAAATAAATTTAAAAAATAAATTAATTTATAAATTTTTATTTTCAAAACTTATATTTGATCTAATGCATATTTTGAAATTAAAAAAACTGTTTTTTTTTCAAATTTAATTGCCACTTTTCTCATTATTCCTATAACAATAATAAAAACTAATTCATATCCAGCATGTGTTAATAAACCTAAAAAGTAACTATAAAATAATGTATTTTGCATATTTGTATAAATTGCACAAAATATTGTAATATAATAAATACAAATAATCATTAAAATTAATTCGATAATAAAAAATTTTCTTAAATTAGATTTAATTTGTTTAACATATTTTCTTAATAATGTTTTAGCATGATCACTATATTGTGATTCAACCATTATTACCAATAATAAATCAATATAATCTGTTAAACCACAAGTAATTGAAACAACTATTGATCCAAAAATATTACTAATTAATGAAAGAACCCAAGCTGTAATAAAATCAATTCCAACTTTACTTTTTGCTTTTTTTTCAATTGTTGCATCACTAAACAAAAATGAGTTAACTGCAATATTTAAAACTAAGGAAAATAAAAATGAAGATAATTGAACAGGTAAAAAACAAAAATTTTGAGGTAAAAATATTAAACTTAATATTTCAATTTTACATATAAATGTATTAACAATCATAAAAAATATATTTCTATCATCATCTTTTAATGCTTCAAAATATGTCATTTTTATATATTTTGCATCTTTAGGATGTCTATATTTTTCTATTTCTATTTTATCACAATTAACTCCAATAACTGAATCAGTAAAAACTTTAACACTTTTTTTTTCTGATTTTTTTTCTGATTTTTTTTCAGATTTTTTTTCCGATTTTTTTTCAGATTTTTTATCTAATTTTGATTTTAAATTTTCATCGGATTTTTTTTCTGGACTTTTAATTGATTTTTTATTAAATGGTTTTTTCGGTCTTTTTCTTCTTTGATTTATTTCACTTAATTTTATTGGAAATTGATTATCATTATCTAAATCCTTATTAATTTCATCTAAATCTGGCATTTCAGGAATATCTTCAATATCAACATCGTTTAAATTATTTAAATTTTTATTTTTATTTTTTGTTGGATTTGCTGGAATTTGATTTTGTTCAACAGCTGCAGCAGGAGCAGCATCTATAACTGGAATTTCTTGTTCAACTTGAGCAATTTGAACATCAACTTGAAATTCATTTTTATTTGCTATTTCAGGAGGTAATTCAATTTGTTTAGCTTGTTGTTCTCTTGGGTCTTTTTGAACACATTTTCCTTTTCCTTCATCATCATCTGCTTTATCTAAATTTATATTACAAGCAATACTAACTCGAAATTTTAATCGTTTCTCTGATTTACAACAATATATTATATATGATATTATTAATAATACATATACTGAAGATGTAAATAAAAATCCTTGATTTGATTTATATGTTTTAACTTTTTTAAAATATTTAACACATGTAACAATTTTATAATTAAATCTCCTATTTAATTCATTTAATGCTTTTTCACCAATATTTTTTTTCTCTTCATCTAATAAAATGAGACTTTCTTTAGTATTTGAATCAATAATTTTATTATCAAAATTTAAATTTTGAGAATTACAAAGACATGAAATATAATTATGTTTTAAATCATAATAATTATTATATTGACATCCAATTTGACATAAACTAACATTTACATAAATATTTTTTTTTCTATCTCTTAAAGTATAATCTATTCCATCTAAATCAATATTATTACATTTATCTTGAAAAAAATCATCTTCATAATTAAATATATCAACATTTTGTTTTACAAAATATTCTAATCTAGTTTTATTAATTTCCTTTATTTCATTTAATCTAGAATTAATACTTATTTTTATATTTTCACATTTTGAAAAATCTAATAAAGTTTTTCCATCAGGACTATAAATTCTAATTTTTGTACTATCTGTTGCTCTATTTTTGTTAAATATAATAATTGTCATTATTATTAATTTATCATAATGATTATTATTATCATTTCGAAGAATTTCTTCACATTCACCTAAATTAATATATGAAATTTCTTCAGGTAATTCTTCTGGATAAGGATAATAATTAACATTTATTAGATATTCAGTATTTGTTATTGTTTGACCTATATATGAAGAAAGAGAATTAGATATTAAATTTATTTGATTGTCTAAAGATTCTGATAATTGTCTAAAATTTTTAGAATTATTGTTTTGTTGATATAAATTTTCTTTAATTGAATTATAATTTAACATATTTAAATTTTGGTTCAAATTTTTATCTTTATTAAAATTATAATAATGTAGATATATAAATAAAATTAATGATATAAATAATTCTAAAAAATTTTTTGTATTATTTCTCATTTTTATTAAAAAAATTATCTAGAATATTTTAATTTATGTAATATAATAATTAATTATATTTGTTTTTTAAATAAATAATAAAATATTATTATTTTAATATAAAAAATTAAAATGTAATTAAAAAAAAAATTAATTTTATTTATTATATTAAATAATTAATATATTAATTAAATATAAATTATTACATTCAAAATATTGTTAATATTTTAATTTCAAAATAATTAGTTATTTAATTAAATTAATTTTATTTATATCAAAAATATTTTCAATAAATTTAGTTTAGAATAAATTATTTAAAATTGTAAATTTTATTATTAAATATAAAAAATTGATTAAATAATTATACTTTTAATTTATAATTTTATATACAAAAAACTAAAAATTAAATATTTTTTTATAAAATATATATCTAATTATAAATTAATTAATTTATAATTAATAAATTATTAAAAAATTATTTATATCTTTATAATAACAATTTTATATTTTCCTAAATTAATAATAAATAATGAAATTATTAATTATTTTAATAAATGTATTGCAATGATGAGTTAAGTTATCTTCCTTTAGATTTGATTAAAGATTTGGAATTAAATACGGAAAAACTAAATGATAATAAATTATTTAATTTATCTAAATCTGATGACGAAAATGAAAATATCGAACCGAATAATAATAAGAACGAAAATTTTTATTTTAATTCATATCCAAATCAAAGTTTTGAAAATTCAATTATTCAAAACAATATTTATATTAATTTATTTTTAGAACAAAATGATGATTTACAAAAAAAATTATATAAAAAAAGTTTTAGCTTAGACTCACCTTTTTATAATAAAAATTTATTAGTTAATAATTTTAATTTCAAATATCAACAAAATTATAATTCAAATTTAAATAAATTTAATAATTTTTTATTAGTAAACTCATCTGAAAATATAATTAAAATAATTAATTCATATTCAGGAAGTCATTTTTTACAAGAAATTTCAAATTATATTTCAAATGATGACATTAATCTTTTATTCCAAAAAATTCAAGATAATTTTCAAGAAATTATGTTTAATAATTATGGAAACTATTTTCTTCAAAAAATAATTCAAAAATGTAATAAAGAACAAAGATTTTTTATTTTATTAAAAATAAAAAATAACTTTATTAATATTTGTAAAGATAATTGTGGAAATCATTGTATTCAAAGATTAATTGAATATATAAATTCAAAAGAGGAAGAAAAATTAATAAAAAATATTATTAAAAAAAGATTATACGAACTTTGTTATGATAACAATAGTTGTCATGTAATTCAAAAATTGATAACTAATATTTTCAAACAAAAAAGAAATTATTTAATAAAATACATTTTATCAAATTTCATTCAACTAAGTCTTAATATAAATGGAAGTTCAATTACAAAAAAATTTATAGAAGAAATTAAATCTCCAGAAATTAATTTAAATATTATTATGAATATTGAAAATAATTATATTAAATTATGTAAAGATCAATATGGAAATTATATAGTTCAATATGCTTTAGATTGTTATGGTTATCTTTCTTGTAAAAATATTATTGATAAAATTTTAGAAAATTTTATTTTTTTAAGTAATGATAAATATTCTAGTAATGTAATTGATAAAATTATGATTATTTTATTAAATAATAATATTAGTGATTTTATCAAAATTTTAAATTTTATTTTTTTTAATAAAGATAATTTAGATAAATTAAATAATAATAAATTTGGACAATTTGTTGTAAAAAATATTATTAAAATAATACCTTCTTACTTGAAAATAGTTATAAAAAGTTTTATTGTAAATAATAATAGTAAAAATTATATAGTCAGCAATTATGGAAAAATACTTAGTTTATTAGATTAAATTTAATAAATTAAGAAATATATAAATTGATAATATAAATTATAATTTATAATTGCTCAAAGTTATAATTATAATTATATTTTTTATAAAATAATATTAATTTTCTAAGTAGTATTTGTAAGTTTAGTTTTCAAGGTGATTAATTTAAAATATTTATAATATAATGCTAATTAATAGAAATATAGTGTAAATTTATTTAATTTTTAATTTATTATTTTTATATATAACTAATTTAATTTCACTAAAATAGTTTTAAATATTTTATTTTTTATTAACTTTTAATTATATTATATTAATTTATTTAAGCTATTTTACCTCTTTTTAAATTTATCATAAAGCAAAAGACAATCCAAAGTAAATATAAAAATAATATTAATCCAAGCCATTCACAAAAGATATATGCAAGAATTTTTGGTCTAAAAAACATGTCGCTGAAAGGATAAAAAAATTTAAAAAGATAATATATTGTTTCACATATAATTTCTAAACAATTTAGCAACCATAAAATTGAATAAACAACATATCCAATATTTGCATAAGTATCTTTTAAATTAATAGTAGAATAAAAAGTATAAAAAGCAACAACTAAAAAAAATACTGATACACATAAATCCCATAACAATGAAAATATATTATCTTTTCCTAATGATGAAATAAAAGCACAACCAGCAGAAAATAATGCAATTACTGATATAATTCTTACTGTAAGTTTTTGATCAAGTCCACAAACACCATCTTCATCAATTTCATTTGGTTTAATAAAGAATAAAAAATTTTCACTATTTATATCAGGGTTATTTAAATCTTCTGAAACTTTATTTTCTACTTCATTAAATTTATTAGCAACACTATCAGCAAAAGTTGACATTTTTATATTATATTGAAAATAAAAATATTTAATTTAATTATCAATAAATATTTAAAATAAATTAATTATTTAATAATATAAAAATATTTATATAAAAAAATATTAATAAATATATTATATATGGAAGAACAAAAAAGAAATGCTCAAAAAATTTATAATTATATTTCAGTAGCTAATCAAATTAAAAATATAGATAGTGATATTTATTTTTTTTTAAAATTATATGCAAAAAATTTATCAATGAATGTTAATTTACTTCCTATGGATAAAAAAAATATTGATTATACAATGGATTTTTTTATGACTGAATTAAAATTTTCTAATTATAATAAAAATAATGTAACAAAAATTAAATATAATGAATTTTTACAATATTATTATGATAGAGTTAATTTTCATAATGTTAATTTAAATCAATTGCTTTGTTGTAGAGATTTATTAGAAATTTCTATTCCTTTAGATAAATTAGGACAAGAAAGAATGGATTATTTAAATAAGAGAATTGATGAATTAAGTGGTAAAAAAGTATATGGTGAAGTTAATAAACAGAAAATTGATTTATTAGATTTAAGTGATGAAAATAATAATAATAATAATAATAATAATAATAATAATAATAATAATAATAATAATAATAATAATAATAATAATAATAATAATAATAATAATAATAATAATAATAATAATAATAATAATAATAATA
>JAEEGK010028197.1_pt1 | contig 11287 bp, 11 predicted proteins | sample 8958771 | NCBI WGS metagenome assembly JAEEGK01 (sample SAMN16246547, study PRJNA631951) | gut metagenome | biome: gut microbiome; feature: rumen; material: SC-attached | host: Bos | place: Iran: Karaj | collected 2018-10 | reverse complement strand
AGCTTCTTCCTCGTTCATTTCTTCTGACATCAGAAGAAAAAGAACCAAAGAAGACTGCTACCCCCAAGGCCCCCTTCAAAGGGGGATGCAAAGTCAGGATTTGGGAAAACCGCAAATCCCTCCTACCCTTTTTGCAGGCCGGGACTTCGGCCTTTATTGCTTATAGCTGCTACTAGCAGCGGCCCAAAAGGCCCATATCTAATACCTGAAAACACTCGGGGAGCGCCGCGCGGCAAGGGGCAGACAGCCCCGACGAGCGAGGGTGGGTGGAGCGAGCCTTCTAGCGAGCGGGGGGATTATATACGCTATTTATCGTGCATATTCTGAGCGTGGCATGCATCAACTATGGTTATTGTATCGCCATCAATTGTATACGCATAATACCATTTATCAGTATTAGCCATATGATAGCCAGCCCAGCGCAAGATTATTGGTTCACGACGCAGTAGTGTCTTTTCTATCAGAAACATACCATCAACGGCATCATCAATATTCTTATACATCAGCCATTTGGAGTATGTATGCCTGTACTTTTTTGCTACATTATAGTAGAAAGAGCGTATCTTACGCTGCGCCAGAGGCTTAATTTTGTAACGATACTCCATCATGGCTCTGCGTAAACCTCATCAATCATCTTGTACAGGTCAGCCCGAAACGTCTCAAGGTCTATCGCCTCACCACCATCATCAACAATCTCCGATGGTTTAAGCAAAAGATCCTCGTCTTGCTCAATGGCATGCCATAAATCCTCCTGAGACTCATTACGTCTATGATCCGTTGCCATCTTCAGAAGACTCATGTCTATTTGCTGCTGTGCCCACTGGCGGATAGCCGCAGCGGTATTCAGTTCTGGATGCATGTCACGAAGCAACGCCTCGTTCACTTTTACACTTACTGTACACATAACTCTATTCTTTTAATAAATCCGCTGCAAATATAGAATTTATTTTTGATATTTGCAAGTTTTTATCTTTTATTCGTTCATTTCTTCTGACATCAGAAGAAAAAGAACCAAAGAAGACTGCTACCCCCAAGGCCCCCTTCAAAGGGGGATGCAAAGTCGGGATTTGGGAAAACCGCAAATCCCTCCTACCTTTTTGGCAGGCCGGGACTACGGCCTATTTTTCTTATTGGGGTTAGCCTACGGTGTAGACGAAGATGACAGCGAGGGCCATGAGGAGGGCGATGATGGTGAGGGTGATCTTTAGGACCTTCTCGATGACTTTTTTGCGCTGGATGTTGGCGAGGCTGCGCTGTTTGAACAGGCTGGAGCCGTCCTTTTTATGATGGGAATGGTGATGCTCAGACATTAAACATTAAACATTAAACATGAAACATTCTTGCGACCCTTCGGTGGCAAGCGATCAAAGATCGAGTTTTTTACTTCAGAATATTGTAGAGTAACGAGGTGAGGGAGATGAGGATGCTGGTGGCGGAGAACCAGAGGGTGGTGGTTTGACCTACCTTTGAGTTCTGGGCCTTGACATTGTTGGGCTCTACATACACCACGTCGTTCTGCTGCAGATAATAATAAGGTGAGTTAACGATGTTGGCATCGTTGAGGTTCAACGTTACAATCTGCTTTTTACCTGTAGCGTCTTCACGGATAAGCTTTACCTTATCGCGCACACCATAGATAGTCAGGTCGCCAGCCTGGGCCAAAGCCTCGAGGATGGTAATCTTCTCACGTGATACCTGGAAGCTACCGGGACGAGCTACCTCGCCTAATACTGATACCGAATAGCTGGCCATGGTAACCGTAACCACAGGATTCTCGGTCTCGGCCATATAAGGACGAATCTTCTCGACCACCAACTTCTCAGCCTCTGACTTGGTGAGTCCACCTACATGCAAACGACCGACAATGGGGTAATTGATATAGCCATCGTTATCTACCAGATAAGGCATGAGGGTACCGCCACTGTAGTTTACAGAACGACCTTGGGTATAGGCATTCTGCAACAACAGGTTGAAAGGCAGCGAAGCCTCGGGGGTAGTGGTATTTACCGAAATGGTAATCTGATCCTTTGGCATGATGCGAGCATCATACAGGAAACGTGAATTATCGAAGTTAATACTGTCGCTGTTCTGCAAATAAGCAACGTTTTTGACAGTTCCGCAGGAACTGAGCAGCAAAGCTGCTGACAAAATTAAAAAATTTAAGAATTGAAATTTTTTCATTTTGTTACATTATTGATTAAACATTAAACATTAAAGATTAAACATTCTTGCGACCCTTCGGTAGCAAGCGATCAAAGATCGAGCGAAAGATTAAACATGAAACATTAAAATTGCCACCAGTGCTTCTTTTTGGGGGGAAGGGAGTGGTGGATGGAAGATTGTGAAACCAACTCATCGACTACATCGTTCCAGGTATGGCGATGCTTAATCATACGATAGATGGTACCCCAGTCGGGGAGGCCACCCAGATTGCGATCGTCGATAAACACGTCGGCTTTGAGTTTGCGCGAGAAATGGGGATTATTATCGGTGGTTTCTTCGGGGTAGTCGCGATTAACGGCATAGAACTCGAGGCCACGCTGGCGACAATATTCTACTGCCTCATCGAGCAAATGGCCCTCACGAACCGACCACAGAATGATACGATGACCATCCTGGCGCAACATCTTCAGGGTATCGATGGCGAAAGGAATCTCCTCGCCTATCTCAGGGTATTTATGGGTTACAATTGTACCGTCGAAATCAACTGCGATCGTCATTGTTTAATTGAATCGTCGTTCTTATTAGAATAATGGCTTTCGGCGTAGTTGCCGTATGAGCCGTAGTTACCGTAACCGTAGTTACCGTACTTGCCATAGCCATAACGACCGTAACCGTAGCGGCCGTACTTACCGTACTTGCCATAGCCATAATAGTAGCCGTACTTCTTCTTCGACATATCCACGCCATTCAGAATCACACAGGTGTTGGTGAGCTTCTCTTCGGCTACCAAGGTATTCAGCAAACCAACATTACTCTTCGGGGTGTAGTCGGCACGGCAAACGAAACAGTTCACATTACTGTAACGGGCAATCTGCAGGGTATCGGTAACCAAACCAACAGGAGCGGTATCCATAATCACATAGTCGTACTGCTGTTTGAGCAGCTCGATGATGTCGTGCATATTCTGACGGGCCAACAGCTCGGTGGGGTTTGGAGGTGTAGGACCAGCCAGGAGCAGATCGAGGTTCTCGTTAACACCCGATGGGCAGATGGTACTGCGCAGATCGGCGAGTGTAACGGCATCCTTCACCAGCAGCTGACTGACACCAACGGTACGGTCCTTTACACCGAACAGGCGACCCAGGGCTGGCTTACGGATATCGAGACCGCAAAGCACTACCTTTTTACCCAGCAGGGCGAACGATACCGCCAGGTTGGCTGCGAGGAAGGTTTTACCCTCACCTGATGTGCTGGAGGTGAATAGGATGACCTGATCGTTCTCCTTCATCATAAACTGGATATTGGTACGCATCGAGCGGAATATCTCGTCAATCTGATTGTTCTTATTGGCCTGTACCACAATGCCGGCAGCGGTCTTTACCGAGTCGCTGGCCACGGGCACATCGGCTACGATAGGCAGCTTAGTGAGGCGTGCAAGTTCGTCGTGACCCTCGATACGGAAGCTGAGCAGCTGGATGAGGTAGAGCACGACGAAAGGTACACCCATACCGGCTACCAGGGCAGCAAGCAGGATGATGGCCTTTTTAGGACTAACCTGACCCTCGGACAGAGGCTCGTCGATGAGTTTTCCCTTATCGGCAGTGGCTGCCAGTGAGATAGAGTTCTCCTCGCGCTTCTGCAACAGCAACAGATACAAACCTGATTTTACCTCCTGCTGGCGACCAATCTGGGTAAGTACACGCTCCTGTTCGGGGGTATTACCAATACGACCCTCGTACTTGGCCAACTGGCGCTGCAGACTTTGGCGCTGGATATCAACCGAGCGGCGTGCCTGCAACAGGGCGGTACGGATAGAGGTCTGGAGATCGTCGAGTGTAGCTGTGAGTGTCTGTACCTGAGGTGCCTGTTCGCTAACGGTTTTGAGCAAGCGGTTACGCTCCTGTACAGCCTGGTTGAACGAGGCAATCAGCGAGGTAGAGGCATTATCCTGCATGCCTACGTTAGAGGGGATAATCTTATACTGATTAGCGGGATTATCGACATACTCGCGCAGGTAGTCCATCAGGTGCAGCTGGGCATTGGCCTCGGTGAGCTTGGCCTCGTACTGCGAGCTCTGATTCAGACTCTGGGTGGCATCCATATTCAGCTGGGTTACCGCATTGCGCTTCTTATAGTTCTCGAGGGCACTCTCGGTGGTACCCAGTTCGGCATCAATCTTCTGCAAACGGGCATTGATAAACTCCTCGGTCTTCATCGCAATCTCGTTCTTATCCACATTGGCCTGACGGTTATAGCACACTGCCAACTGGCGCAGGTAGGCCAGACCACGACGGGTATTCTGATCGGTGAGTGTGAGCTCGGCAATCGAGGTGAGCTTTGAGGTGGGAGCCACGGTGATGGCCTTGGCATAGCCGGTGGCTACAACCATCGGGGGCAGGATATTTACCACATAGCGGTCGCCATTCTCCATAGGCTCTTTACCACTCTGGGTAAAGGCCAACACACCATAGTCGGTACGGAGGGTGGCAGGCAGCTTGGCAAACTGCTGTGAGAATTTGCCTGTAGGTTTGCCCTGATAGAAGGTTCCACCCTGCACATCGTAGCCATCATTATGACGAGTGATGGAGAGCTGGATGGATTTGGCACCTTCGAGCAGGCCCTTATCCCACTGAGCCAGCGACACAGAATCGATATCAACACTCACGGGCTGGGTGTTGTAAATCAGTACCTTTGAGAGATGGCCGGCCTTGTAATACTGGGTATAGAGCTTGAGATCCATCACGGCATCGCGAGCCAATACACGCGACTGGAGAATCTCAACCTCGTTCTCGATACCAGCCGAATTACTCATAAATCCGAAGTCCTGCATGTTGGCCAGCATCTGGTTGGCCGAACTGCGGCGACGACTATCATCGTCCTTAATCAGCATCTTGGCCGATACCTGGTAGTTCTTGGTGGCATAGCGCAGGTAGATGAGTGCGCCGCACACGCAGATGAACATTGACAGCAGGAACCACTGCCAATTGAGCACCAGCATCGCAAAAAGGTTCTGGAAAGAAAACATAGACTGTTCGTCCTGAAGATCGGTCAAATCCTGACCTTCGTCGATCAATTTTGATTCGTCAATCATATTTTGCTGTTCTATATTATATTATGCTATTGTTTTAAAATGTGATATTCTCGTCGGGAAGCCAGTCGGTATTGAGCAGGAACGAGAAGTTGGAGGTTCCTGGTGTGAACACCGCACCGGTGGCCTTGGTGATTTGATTACGCTTGAAATGTACCTTAGGTAACGTTTTACTGATGAGTACCGACTGGTTGGCATCGAGCGCCTCGATGGTTACCGGCATGGTTTCTTCGTTAGCACTCAGGAACACAATGCTGTACACAAAGATGGTGCCATCATCGTCATCGGGTACTACCCTATTGGTGACCGAAAAGCCATTATCGTCGGTGGCCAGTCCGGTGGTAGGATTGAAGCTCTTGCTGCCTGCGCCGTAGGTGGTGCGAAGGGTGGTGGCAGCTGATGGTGCCTGATCGGTTGAAAGCAACTGAAACTGTGCCATCACACGATTCATCACCGGACTGATATCCACTGGTGCCTTGCCAGTTACCGTAATGCTTTGTGTACAGCAGAAAGTTTCGCGTGCACGCTCGGAGGTATAGCCTGCCTGCGTAGGACTGGTGATGGTGAACTCGTCGCCTTTACTTCTGCTGCGCGCCACGACTACCATGGTATAGGTGCCTATGGGCAGACTGCACTCAAACTCACCAAAGGTGGTGTAGGTGGTAGCATCGTCCTTTATCTGAGTGGCGGCATACACCTGCTTGTTGCCGGCGGCAAAGATGGCGATATCGATAGCCTTAACCGCCGTGTAGTTGTTTGGATCGTCGCCAGCACGCGTTTGGGCATCAGGAAAATTCTCGCTGGAAAATGAGAAATCACTTACATGTACACGCACTGGGGTTTTCACCTCGTCTTGGTTGTTCTCTTCTGCAGCCTTCTGGCTACAACTTTGAGCCAACAGGAGTATTCCTGCCAGCATGATTGATTTAATTCTCATTTTTTAAGTTATAGGTTTATTTATAACGTTATTGAAATTCTATGGTCTGCTCTCCTTCCCACTCGGCATTGATACCGATGATGATGGTGATGGTTGAGCCATCGGAGCCCGAGAAATACGGACCTGTGAGTTTGGTAATCATACGCTGCTTGAGCGGCACTTCGAACTCGCGATCTTTCACGATGGTCTCGTTGTCGTTGTAGGCTGTAACCTGCAGATGCAGCGTACCCTCGGTGTCGTGAAGAAAGGTGTACAGATCAAAACTGCATGACTGTTCACCCGGCTCAACCGCGAAAAACTCGGTCTGCGTGCTGTTTACCGACCCCAATCCAGTGGCTGCATCGAAAGCACCCGAGCCACCTTTATACTGGAACCGCATCTGCGTGACTCCCTCGGGGATGGCATCGGTAAACACTACCCGGCAGAGCGACACGATACGGTGCAAGTTGGCATCGATGGTGGTTTCGGCGTCGTCGGTTACCTGGATAATGGCATTATGCAGAAAGGTGTCGGAATAGCCATCTTTGTTGTCGAACCTAATCTTCTGCGGATTGGTCATGGTGGGATTGCCACTACTGCTGTGTCCCACTACCACTAACTGATAGGTACCTGGATCTATCCGGAAGGCTACCGTGCCGTAACTGGCATCGCCTGTTTTTTGGTTGACTTGCTTAATGAGCTTGCCCGCCGTATCGTAGACAGCGAAATTGAGTCGCTGACAGTAGTCGGTAATAGATGTGCGCGTGAATGGGACTGCAAACGACTGTTGCTCGATCTGGAATACTGAAACAACCAGATTGCCATCGGCGTCGCCACCTATAACGTCTTGTTCAGGGATGAGCGGATGCTCGCAAGATGTGAGGATTAATAAGATAAGGTAGAATGGAAGAATTAACCGTCTCATCTAGTAATTTGCGTACTTTCCTCCTTCCGTGCTGACCAGCATAATATGTTTAAAGTCAGTACGTTAACTAAATTTTAAGTTTTCTTAATACTATGGTTTTCGGGATAGAATTGAAATCGATTTCCCTTTTCCGCGGACAAAGGTAAGTCAAATTTGCGAGATGACCAAATAAAAATGCAAAAAAAGACAATTATTGCGTGATTTCTTCGGCTATTTCGTTTTTTTTATTTAATTTTGTCCCCCGAAAAAGATTAGCGATGGCAGAGATGCAAGAAGATATAGAGAAATGGTATGTGCTGGGATGCCTGAGTGTACACCACGAGGAGAAAGTGAGGGATGCACTGAGAAAGGCAGGATTCCGCAGTCACGTACCTATGAAATATGAGGTAAAAACCGTGCGCCGCCAGGAGCAGCGTACGATGGTGCCTGCCATCACGGGATTGATTTTTGTGCGTGCTACCGAGGAGGCGCTGAAGGAGTATATCCGACATAAGTCGCGCGAGAGCATTTATATGCGCAAATCTACCTTCTCGAACAAGCAGGACTATCTGACAGTGCCTGATTATGCCATGGAGCGATTCATCGAATTCACCAATATCCGACAGGAGAAGATCACCTACTTTAAGCCCGAGGAGCTGAACCTGAAAGAGGGCGAGAAGATTCGTATCAAAGGTGGTATCTATGATGGCTACGAGGGAACCATCCTGCGCTTTAAAGGTAAGCGCAACAAGCATCTGGTGGTGCAGATACCAGGGGTGATTATCGCCGCCGTAGAGCTGGAGCCAGAACTGGTGGAGCCCCTGAACAACCCGATAGAACGAGAGATTAGGGAGCGCCCATCGAAAGATGTGGATGGAGATAAGAAATACCTGTTGGAACTGGCCGAGTGGCTGTTGGAGAACCAGGCAGATAAGGATGTGCCGAAGGTGGAGTTCAACCTGAAGCTGTATGAGCTGAAGCGTACCCGCGCGCGCCTGCTGAAGTTTAAAGGCTTTACCCCCACCACCGAAGCCGAGCTGGCCCTGCCGATGTACTTAGCAGCGATCCTCTTAGATGAGGACGTAGAAGCGTATCGCCAGCGCCTTGAAAAGGCCACAGAGCGCCTAAAAGACAGCAGCAAGCTGAAGTCGCGCTGCAGGGAAGCGCTCGCCCCTGCCAGGGGACAGGTACCTGGCAGCGAATCCGATGCCAGGTACCTGTCCCCTGGCAGAACTGACAACAAAAATTGAAACATTAATTATAATTTTAACTGATTATGGAAATGATTAAGCTTGACATTACGAAGGCTGCATGCTTTTTGAAGGAAGGTGCAGTGGAGAGTTTTGAACCAAAGGTAGCTGAGGCACAGAAGGCTCTTGAGGCTGGTACTTGTCCTGGCAACGACTTCCTGGGTTGGTTGCACCTGCCCAGCAGCATTACACCAGCATTCCTGGATGAGCTGCAGGCTTGCGCCGACACCCTGCGCGCTAACTGCGACGCTATCGTAGTAGCCGGTATCGGTGGTTCGTACCTGGGTGCACGTGCCGTGATCGAGGCCCTGAGCAACGCATTCAGCTGGTTGGTTAACGATCCTAAGAACCCCACCATCCTGTTCGCAGGTAACAACATCGGTGAGGACTATCTGTTCGAACTCACAGAGTACCTGAAGGGTAAGAAGTTTGGTGTGATCAACATCTCGAAGAGTGGTACTACCACCGAGACTGCCCTCACCTTCCGTCTGCTGAAGAAGCAGTGCGAGGCCCAGCGTGGTAAGGAAGAGGCTAAGAAGGTGATCGTAGCCGTTACCGACGCCAAGAAGGGTGCTGCCCGTACCTGCGCCGACAAGGAGGGTTACAAGAGCTTTATCATCCCCGATAACGTTGGTGGTCGCTTCTCAGTACTCACTCCAGTAGGATTGCTGCCTATCGCCTGCGCTGGTTTCAGCATCAAGGATCTGGTGGCCGGTGCCCAGGAGATGGAGAAGGCTTGCGCCCCAACCGTACCATTTGCCGAGAACCCCGCTGCACAGTATGCTGCCGTACGTAACGGACTGTACCAGAGCGGTAAGAAGATTGAGATTATGGTGAACTTCCAGCCTAAGCTGCACTTCTTCTCTGAGTGGTGGAAGCAGCTCTACGGCGAGAGCGAGGGTAAGGACCTGAAGGGTATCTTCCCTGCCAGCGTTGACTTCACTACCGACCTGCACTCAATGGGTCAGTGGATTCAGGAGGGTGAGCGCACTATCTTCGAGACTGTTATCTCTGTAGAGGAGCCCGAGAAGAAGCTGCTGTTCCCCAACGACGAGGAGAACCTGGACGGCCTGAACTTCCTGGCTGGCAAGCGTGTTGACGAGGTGAACAAGATGGCTGAGCTGGGTACACAGCTGGCTCACGTGGATGGTGGTGTGCCCAACATGCGCATCAGCGTTCCTAAGTTGAACGAGTACTACATCGGACAGCTCATCTACTTCTTCGAGATTGCCTGTGGTATCAGTGGTAATGTACTGGGTGTTAACCCATTCAACCAGCCTGGTGTAGAGGCTTACAAGAAGAACATGTTTGCCCTGCTTGATAAGCCCGGCTACGAGGCAGAGAGCGCCGCAATCAAAGCCAGACTCGCAAAGTAAATATTTAGCAACGGATAACAGGACTATAAGATTTTTGATTTAATCCTAAAGTCCTGTAGTCCGTTGCAAAAAATAATTAGATGATTAGAGCAGTATTATTTGACATGGATGGCGTATTGTATGATTCGATGAAGAATCATGCAGTGGCCTGGGTCCAGTCGATGAAGAAGTTCGGAATCAATATGACAGCCGATGATGCCTACGCCACTGAGGGAGCTCGTGGCGTAGACACCATTCGCTATATGGTAAAGCAACAGCTAGGTCGCGAGATTACCGAGGCAGAATCGCAGCTGATGTATGATGAAAAGACACGTATCTTTCACTCGATGCCAGAGGCGCCAATCATGCCGGGGATTTTATCGCTCATGGAGCAGATACATGCAGCAGGGATTACCATTGGCATCGTAACAGGCTCTGGACAGCGCCCCTTGATTAATCGCATCCTGCGCGATTTTGGCAAATATGTTACCATCAATAACATCACCACAGCCTACGATGTAAAACGAGGCAAACCCAATCCAGATCCCTATCTCATGGGATTGCAAAAGGCAGGCAATCTGCAACCGAGCGAAGCGATGGTAGTAGAAAACGCCCCCTTAGGTGTCCGCGCTGGTGTAGCTGCCGGCATTTACACCATCGCCGTCAACACCGGTCCCCTTCCCGATCAGGTCCTCCAAGATGCCGGAGCCAACATCCTTTTTTCAGATATGCCAGCCCTCAGCAAAGCTTGGAAAGAATTGCTTTCCAAATTCTAAATTCTTTCATTCTGAAAGATGTCCTTTTTGAAAAGGACCAAAAGATCTGTCCTTTTCTTCGGCGCGAAGAAAAGAACTAAAAGAAGCATCCACCTTCCCCAAGCCCCTCCCTATATGGAGGGGATGTAGTTGATTACGAGGGAAGACCCTCTCCATCAAATTTTTGGTATGGCTCTCCAGCCTTTGCCCAGAATAGGGATGACTTCGTCGACCCTATTCTGGGTTCGCCATGTTTATTTTATAATAGGGGCTGCTCGCCCCTAAAACCCTCGGTGTTTTAACATGGTATAGATTATTTTGGGGTGAGGAACATAGGGAGATAAAAAAACATTCCGCACGAGGAGGTATTTATAGGATGTACTATTATCGGAATTAATATTGAGTTTCGGATTGCGGAACGCAATCTGAACTACGAAATACGAAAAGCTGTTTGAGCGTAGCGAGTTCTTTGAGTAATTACGATAATATTACATCCGGCCTCTGAGCCAGGACGTTTTTGTTCTCCCTATGTTCCTCAGCCCAGCAGGGGGACCCTGCTTTTACTCAAAGGTAAGGGTGATGGTTTTGTAGCCCAATTGGGTGAAGAGATTGCGAAGTTGGGATTCGGCATTGGATTGCGCTGCATTTACATTCTCTTTTGTGAGGCAGTGGTGGAGCATCTGGCGGTGGGCTTTTTGGTAGAGGGCCTGGTGGGCTTGTGGGGTCCATTTGCCACTCTCGTAGAAGGACTTGGTTTTGGCTTCGTCGATGAAGTCTTTGTCCAGGAGGGTGACCTTGGGTAAGGTTACCTGGAGGGTGTCGCTTTGGACGCGTATCGCGTCCTCGCTTAGGTTTT
>JAEEGK010028196.1_pt1 | contig 11288 bp, 8 predicted proteins | sample 8958771 | NCBI WGS metagenome assembly JAEEGK01 (sample SAMN16246547, study PRJNA631951) | gut metagenome | biome: gut microbiome; feature: rumen; material: SC-attached | host: Bos | place: Iran: Karaj | collected 2018-10 | reverse complement strand
CTTCGATCTATGACGAATACATTGAAGTCTCTACGCTCCAGGCTACAGGCGTTGCCCACGAACTTGCCGAACACGAAGGCGTGTTCCTCGGAACTTCTGGCGCAGCAGGCATCTACGCCGCATCCATCGTTGCCGCCCGCCCGGAAAACGAAGGTAAGAACGTTGTTGTCATTACTGCAGACAACGGCTTCAAATACCTTTCCACCAAAGTGTACGCATTGAAGAAGTAAGACTCACTGCGTGCGGCTCCTTCCCGAAACCTCACATGGGAGGGAGCCATTTTTTTATTCAAAACGACCGTTATTACAAAGGAGACGAAATGATTAACATTTTAAAAAGATTTTTGCCATTCCTAGGCACTGTTATCGCGTTTCTCGTCCACGTGCTGATTGAAGACGACATTGAACACCCCGAAGCCGAAGACACCTATTACAGCTACTTTCTGTATTTTTTCTTGGCAGCCACATTTATTATTGGCGGGGTCTCCTTCTTTTTGAAAAATTTCAGAGCGAAGCTTGAACATTCCGGCCCATTTTGGGGCGGCGTCGGCGTTGTTGTCGCCATTATCGATATCGCCATCGGCAAGTACGCGCTTTTACCCGTTTTATTCTTCCCGAAATACGACAACATTCTGGCGATGTTCTTCGAAGGCTATGACATCATCCTGAAATGCATTTGGCACTCGACAAAGCTATTGGTTTTAGGCTTTGTGTATGGTTCCGTCATCGGATTTATCACAGGAGTTTTTCTCGGTTTCAGCAAAAAATTCAATTACTGGGTGAATCCCTACATTAAGCTCATCGGCCCGATTCCTGCCACAATCTGGATCCCGATTTCACTCACGATTTTCCCGACGCCCTTTGGCGCAAGCGTTTTCATTGTCGCACTTTCCGTATGGTTCTCGGTCGCATTGATGACAAGTTCTGCAATCCAGAGCGTCCCGAAAGCGTACTTTGAAGTTTCACGCACGCTCGGCGCAAGCGGAGCATTCCAGGTATTCCGCGTCGGCATTCCGGCTGCGATGCCCTCGATTTTCCTCGGCGTTTTCTACGGCATCATCAACGCATTTTTGGCTCTCATGACCGCCGAAATGTTCGGTGCAAAATACGGAATTGGCTGGTACATCTCCTGGCAAAAAGCAATGCTCGTCTACAGCGGCGTTTACGCAGGCATTATCGTCATCGCTGTCTATTGCATGCTCATTCTCACACTTCTCTTCAAGTTCCGCGATAAGATTTTGAACTGGCAAAAGGGTACGTTAAAATGGTAACAGAAAATAAAGAAAATTTGAAAGGCGCAATCCGTATTGAAAATCTCGTCAAGACGTTTATTAGCAACGAAGGCGAAACCGTTACCGCTTTAAACGGCGTCAATCTCGATATTCCTCCCGGAAGTTTTGTCAGCTTGATTGGGCCTTCCGGCTGCGGAAAGACAACGCTCTTGCGACAAATCGCAGGGCTTGCCACACCGACTTCTGGCGGCGTTTTCGTCGACGGCAAAAAAGTCACAAAGCCCGGTGCCGATCGCGGTTTTGCATTCCAGCAAGCAACGCTTTTTCCGTGGCTCAACATCCGCGATAATATTGCGCTCGGTCTAAAAGCCCGTCACGTCTACAAGGAGCACAAGCAAGACGTTGACGAATTCATCGAAACCGTAGGCCTCAAGGGTTTTGAAAAATCATACCCGCACGAACTTTCGGGCGGTATGAATCAACGCGCAAGCCTTGCAAGAGCACTTGTGGGCCACCCCGACATTTTACTTTTGGATGAACCGCTCGGTGCATTGGATGCCTTTACGCGAATGGCTATGCAAGACGAAATCCATAGGCTGTGGGAAAAATACAAGACCACAATGGTGATGGTTACGCACGATGTCGACGAGGCGCTTTATCTTAGCGATTACGTTGTCGTAATGAAGGCGCGCCCCTCCAAAATCGAGCAGGTCATCCATATCGATTTGCCATTCCCGAGAATCCGCACGCAAGACACATTCATCTTGTACCGCAAAAAGATTCTTGAGATCTTGAACTTTGCAGGAAAGATTCCAGAACCGGAATATTACTTGTAAAAATTGAATTGCAAGCCTTTAGCTATAACAAAAAACTATAAAAAGCACTAGAAATAAAGTATTGGACAAAGCTATAACTGACTTCTATATTTTAGCCCAGTGCTAGAAACCTATAACTGCGATATTTACGCAAGGAAGCACAATGTCTCGATGTATTGAAACGAACTGTATTCACTTGGAAGAAGACGAAGTCGATGCGTGTAAAACGCACTTCGGCTCTGTCAGCTTCCCGATTTATCAAACAGCAACTTTTGCACACCCCGCTGTAGGAAAGTCAACGGGGTACGATTATTCACGACTTCAAAATCCAACAAGAGAACAACTTGAAAAAGTCGTGGCAAATTTGGAACACGGCATTGGCGCATTGGCACTCAGTTCTGGAATGGCGGCAATCTCGCTCCTCTTTGAAATTTTCAAGCCGGGCGACCACATCATTGCCGATTCCGATCTCTACGGTGGTAGCATTCGTTTATTCGACAATATTTCTCGCAAAAACGGATTAAAAATTACAAGCCTTGATTTCACTCGAGATAACGTCGAAGATTACATCGATAAAAATACACGCGCTATTTATCTCGAAACGCCGACGAACCCGATGATGAACGTGCACGACATTCGCGCATTCGCAGAAATCGCAAAGCATCACGGGATTTTACTGATTGTAGACAACACATTCCTCTCGCCGTATTTCCAGAATCCGCTGGATTTAGGCGCAGACATTGTCGTTCACAGCGGCACAAAATACTTGGGCGGCCACAACGACACAATCGCAGGATTCCTCGTCACAAACTGCGAAGACATTCTAGAACAGTTCCGTTTCATCATCAAGACAACAGGCGCAGGACTTGCCCCGTTTGATTCTTGGCTTGTTTTGCGCGGTATCAAGACGCTTGCGCTCCGCATGGAACGCGCTCAAGAAAACGCCATCGCCATTGCAAAATTTCTCGCCAGTGATCCAAACGTAACCGAAGTCATTTACCCGGGACTCCCGCAGCACCCAGGACACGAAACGATAAAGCGACAAGCACGTGGATTTGGCGCAATGCTCACGTTCAAAGTTTCGAGCAAAGACATAGCACTTTCGATTCTCGAAAAAGTCCGCCTCATTCAATTTGCCGAAAGCCTCGGCGGTGTAGAAACACTCATCACCTATCCCGTCACGCAGACGCATGCAGACGTTCCGCCCGAAGTTCTTGCGAAAAACGGAATCACGGATGCGACATTGAGACTTTCCGTCGGTGTCGAAAAAGTAGATGACTTGATTGAAGATTTGCGAAACGCGCTCAACGAATCACGCAGGGGGTAAAAATGTCAAATACTCTCGAAGAAAAAAATTTAGACTTTGATACAATTATCGACCGTCGCCACACGAAATCGCTCAAGTACGATTTCGCTGTAGAACGCGGAGCCGCAAAACCCGGCGAAGATGCAAGCGATCTGTTACCGCTTTGGGTTGCCGACATGGACTTTAAGACAAGTTCATTCATTCAGGACGCATTGATTCGCACTGCAGAACACGGCATTTTCGGCTATAGCGAAACGCAAGAAGATTACTTCCGCATTCTTCAAGATTTCTATCGCCGCCGCCATAATTACGAAATTGAAAGCCCGCGTTGGGTCACGAAAACGCCCGGCGTGATGTTTGTGCTTGGCATGGCTATAAAAGCATTCACAAGCGTCGGTGATGGAGTGCTCATCCAGCAGCCGGTCTACATGCACTTTGTCGATGTCATCGAAGACAACGAACGCAAAGTTGTCAGTAACGACCTCGTATATGGCGAAGATGGTCGCTACCACATTGACTTTGAAGACTTCGAAAAGAAAATTGCCGAAAACAACATCAAACTCTTTTTGCTTTGCAGCCCGCACAACCCCGTTTGTCGCGTTTGGACTCGCGAAGAGCTTTTACGCATTGGCGAGATATGCCTGAAGCACAACGTCCTTGTCGTAAGCGACGAAATCCACAACGACTTCGTCTTTGAAGGGACTCACACTGTATTCGGTTCCCTTAGCGAAGAAATTGCAGACAACTCCATCATCGTCACGGCCCCGACAAAAACATTCAACTTGGCAGGCGTCCAGATTTCGCATACCTTCGTGAAAAATCCAAAAATCCGCCGCGCACTTCGCAACCAAATTAACGCGACAGGTTACAGCCAAGTCAGCATTCAAGGGATTGTCTCTGCTGAAGCGGCCTACGCCAATGGCGACGTCTGGCTTGACGCACTTTTGAAGTACCTCAAGGGCAACATTGACTACACCGAAAAATTCGTTCGCGAAAACCTCAAGGGCGTAAAGCTCGTGCCGATGGAAGCGACATACCTTGCCTGGCTAGACTTTAACGGAACTGGGCTCACGACAGAGCAAGTCGATGACCTCGTCCTCCGCAAAGCACGCCTTTGGCTCAACAGCGGCACAAAATTCGGGAAGACCGGCGCAGGGTTCCAGCGGTTAAACCTCGCCTGCCCACGCAGCATACTAGAAAAAGCCCTCAACAGATTAAAAGTTGCGCTAGATTCAGTAAAATAGACGCAACGAGAGCCCCTAGGATGCTTAGAATCCACCTAGGGGTTCTTCTTTTTTTAATATTCCTACAATACATATAGGATTCTTCTATTAAATTTCTTATATTTACCACGTAACTATAAAGGGATATAAACAGAACATGACACTACAACAATTACGTTACGCCATCGGGATTGCAAAAGCAGGCTCCTTCAACAAGGCCGCCGAATCCTTGTTCATATCCCAACCGTCTCTCACGACAGCCATCCGCGAGCTCGAAGATGAAATCGGCATCACCGTTTTCAACCGCACAAGCCGAGGCATCACGCTCACGCCCGAAGGCGAAGAATTCATCGCCCGCGCGAACGAGCTCTACAACCATTACGAGTCCGTTCTCGAACGCTACAGCAAGGAAGAACAGAAGAAGAAGCGTTTCGCCGTTTCGACACAGCACTATTCCTTCGCCGTCAAGTCCTTCGTGAACATGGCCAAAAAGTTCAACATCGATGATTACGAATTCGCTATCCGCGAAACAAAGACTAAAGAAGTCATCGATGACGTGACGAGCCTCCGCAGTGAAATCGGCATCATCTACTTGAGCGATTTCAACCGCAAGTACATCACGTATTTGCTGAAGGAACACGATCTCGTTTTCCAAAAGCTGATTGATTGCAAGGCTTACGCCTACATGTGGAAAAACAATCCACTCGCCAACAAGCCTTACGTGAACCTTGAAGACCTTTCGGATTACCCGTGCCTTTCTTTTGAACAGGGCGAAAGCGGTAACTATTACTTCGCCGAAGAAATCTTGAGTACAAACGAGTACCACAAAACCATTAAGGCAAACGACCGCGCCACAATGCTCAACTTGATGGTGGGTCTCAACGGTTACACGCTTTGTTCCGGCATCATTAGCGAAGAAATTAACGGTTCCGATTACGTTGCCGTGCCGTTCAAGGACGCGAAAGGCGAAGACGACCGCTCTATGGAAATCGGCTACATCACCAAAAAGAACTTTATGCTCAGCACCATCTGCCGCATCTACATCCGCGAGATGGAAGAATACCTCAAGGCTTACACCGCCGAGCACAATCCAAGCGCCTAATCAAGCGTACAAACTCATTGCATCACGCCCATCATCGATGGGCGTTTTTTGTTATAGCAAAAACCTATAAAACACGCTAAAAATAAAGTATTGGACAAACTCATATTTGCCTTCTATATTTGGCATCGAACAAAAACAAAAAGTCATCTAGGAGGTCATTATGAAACAAGGTATTTTATTCGGCGCAACAGCAATTGCATTTGGCGTTCTCGTTTCGCTACTTTCATTTGTTCTGCTTCCATTTTGCTCGGGTCATGGAGACATGATCATGCGCTGCCAAAAGACCTCTAGTGTTGACGGAATTATCGGCATTGTCATCGCGATTTTTGGCATTGCCTATATCGCGATCCCGAAAGCACAAAAAGCATTATCGGCAGCAGTGATTGCAGGCGGCGTTTTCACAGCCCTTGTGCCCGCCGTGATTGTAGGCGTTTGCGCAGCACCCCACATGCATTGTCATTCCATTTCTTCCCCAGTTTTGCAAATCACAGGAATCGTCATTGCGCTCGTTGGAATCGCCAACAGCATTTACTTATTGAATCGCAGTATAACGCGACAGGAGACTTTAAATGAATCAAATCATACTTAGAATTATTTATACAAACTTTTGGCGTCATCCGTTCCGAAGCATTGGACTTGTCATCTTAACCGCAGTCGCTTCGGCAACACTTTTATCAAGCGCTCTTTTTTCAGAAAGCCTTGACGCAGGCCTGGAGCAGCTCTCATCGCGCATGGGCGCAGACTTGCTCATCGTTCCATACGGCAGCGAAGCAAAAGACCAACCAGTTCTCTTGCAAGGCGAATTAAGCCATCGCACGCTCCCCCGAGAAATTCTCGAATTCACCCGAAAAACTCCAGGAATCAAAATTGCCACATCGCAATTTTATTTTTCCACGCTCGGATCTAGCTGCTGCGATAAAAAAGTCAACATCATCGGTTTCGATTCCAAGACCGATTTTACCATCAAGCCGTGGATTCGCAAAACATACAAGAAAGACTTTCCCATTGGTTCTGTAATCGCGGGTAGCGACATTCAAGTCGATGAATCCGGGAAAATCAAGTTCTTCGATCAGGAATTTACTGTCGTAGCACACCTAGAACGCATGGGTAATAAGCTTGACCAAGCCATTTTTGCCGATGTCGGAACCATCGAAATCTTGCAGAAAGCAGCGAAAGAAAAAGGTATCAACTTCATTTCCGAAGGCGAACCTTCCGCGATTCTTGCGAATCTCGAAAAAGGCGCAGACTTTGAAAAAATATCGCAGACGCTTCACGAGAAATTCGACAACATCCACGTGATTCCGCGCAAGGATTTATTCGATAACGTCATCGCTACGGCAGGTTCTTTCAAAATTATCGTATGGGTTATCGCCGTATTTTTCTTGATTGTCTCCATCGCCGCCGTTTCAATAGCCTTCTCAATTTCTGCAAACGAGCGCAAGCGCGAATTTGCAACACTCCGCGTCATCGGCTTTACGCAAAAGAGATTGGAACACATCGTTCTTGGCGAATCATTGCTCGCAACCATCATCGGCACTGTCGTAGGCGCGTTTATCAGCGTATTTGCAACGCTCTCGTTCCGCGTGTTCATTATCGACAGTTTATCCGTACCGTTCTTGCTTCCGAGCGCACTAACCATTTTTGCGATTATCATCGCCGCAATACTCATCCCCACAATCACAGGCACAGGAGCCGCCTATCGAATAGCTAAACAAGTTGGCCGTCTAGATGTTTACTCGGCTTTAAAGGAGGAAACTTAATGATACTCAATGGTAACAACATTACAAAAGAATATACCCGACGCGGTGAAAAGTTCCCAGCCGTCAACAACGCCGATTTCTTCGCCTGGTCAGGCGATTACACTGTCATCTTCGGAGAATCCGGAAGCGGCAAGAGCACGCTTTTGAACGCCCTCGCAGGCATCAGTGCACCAACATCTGGCTGCATCGCCATTGACGGACAACCGCTTTACACTTTGAATGACGAAGACCGTTCAAAATTGCGCAACGAGCGCATCGGCTACATTCCGCAAAACGCCGCCTGTTTGCCCGCATTCACCGTGACCGAAAACATCGAACTCGCTGCAAGCCTTTACAAGCAACGCATTGACAAAGAGCAAATCCAGAGTCTCCTCAAAAAACTCGGTATCGCTCATTTGGCAAACGAATACCCCGCCAACTTATCGGGTGGAGAATTGCGCCGAGTCGCCATCGCACGTGCTCTTGTCAACAATCCCGATTTGATTATCGCCGATGAACCGACAAGCAATCTCGACGAAGACAACAGCCGCAAGGTTTTCAGCCTTTTCGGAAGGCTTGCAAAATCAGGCGCAGCAGTCATTGTCGCCACGCACGACCGATCGGCATTTGGCTACAGCAATCGCACGTACCACATGAAATCGGGTACGCTCATCCCCGACATCGGAGAATACGGCAATCTCTAAAATTTCTAATTTTACAACGTCGTAAACCTGTCATGCCCGATTTAATCGGGCATCGCCTTTTCATGTCGATATGAAACTATTACTCATATACTTCTTTGTTCTCGGTTTCATCTGCATTCGAGACTTGTTCAAAGTCAAGAATTTTGACGACTACGTTGTTGCAGGTCGCAAGCAAAGCTCCCCATTCGTATTCATGAGCCTCATGGCAACCGTCCTTGGGGCATCTGCAACGGTGGGCATTGCCGCACGTGCCGAGAGCATCGGCTTTGCCGCCTTCTGGTGGCTCGCCGTTGGAGCTATTGGGTTCTGGTTTCAAGCCGCATTTTTGAGCAAGCCCGTTCACGATCTGGACGTGCGAACGCTTCCCGAAATTGCAGAAAAGACAGTCGGAAAAACAGGTCGAAAGCTCGTCGCTCTAATCATAGCCGTTTCTTGGATCGGAATCATCGCCGCACAATTTGCAGCCGTCGCAGGATTCATCGGGCTTGTGCTCGGTCACGATGCCGGGACGCAATCCGTATTGATTACTGCCGTGATCGTCATTGTCTACACGCTATTGGGCGGGCAACTTTCTGTTGTCCGCACTGATGCTTTGCAATTTGGAATTTTGACGCTCGGATTTTTTGCAGCTGCCGTTTATCTGTTCGGCGGATTCTCGGGAATCGAAAACGCCGCGCATTCCGCAGGTCTCACCGCCAGCAGTTCGACCGTCAATAGCGCGGGACTCGCGACTTTCGGCAGCTTCAATCTTCTGAACGAAAAATTCGGCGCAAGCGATTTAGCCATCATGCTGTTCACTATCGGCGGCGCTTATTTCCTTGGCCCCGATGTAATTTCCAGAAATCTCGTCGCCAAAGATGCAACATCGGCACGCAAGGCCGTTGTCGCCGGCAGTTTTGCCATACTCGCCTTTAGCGTGATTATCGTTTTGCTCGGCATGTGGGCTGCCACCTACGCTCCCGCTACAGCAAGCTCCGCCACGAATCCGCTGTTCCGCCTCGCCTCCGGTGTGCTCCCGCTCCCGCTTGCAGCCCTCCTTTCCGTCGGGCTTTTGTCGGCACTCCTTTCGTCGGCAGATACATGCCTTATCAATTCCGCCGCCATTTTCGGGAGCGACATTCTGAACACGCGCCGCATTTCCGTTGTGCGCATTTCCGTCGTTGTCATCGGCATTATCGCCACCTACCTTGCGCTCCAAGGTAAAGATATCATCGGGCTTTTGACAATGGCCTATTCCGTTTACACGCCGGGCATCGTCGCCCCGCTCGCGGTCGCCATCATCGCGCACAAAAAATTCAAAGTCAAGAAAACGCTCTGGTACGCAGGCGTGATTATCGGCGGACTCTTCGGGCTCATTCCCGCGATTCTCGCTTCGACTGCAAAAATCCAAAGTCCCGCTTACTTGCCACTTGTCGGGATTGCCATATCGCTTGCGTTTGCGCTGGCGAGCTTGAGAAAGAAATAACAGAAAAAGTCGCGAGGCATAAAACCCGCGACTTTTTTCAATTTCATTCAAGCCATTAGCCAACAACCATTGACCAATGACTATTGACTACTGACTAATAGATAAATGGGCATATAAGCCGCACACCTTCGACGTGCGGCTGATTCTTTTCATTAGTAAATGAAAAGAATCTCGCGATACTTCGGCAGCGGCCAAAGTTCATTCGGCACAATCTTTTCAAGGCCATCCACTTCCTTGCGGAGAGCGGCAATCGCATCGACAATGCCTTCGTGGAGTCCACCGAGAGATTTTTCCATCACGTCAATTGCGGCGAGCAAGCGGTTCATGCCTTCGCCAAGCGATTTGGCGTAACCGTCAAGTCCCGGGAAGCCCTGGTTAAGGGCCATTTCGTTTGTCTTGAGCGCCTTGGAGTATGCTTCGACAACAGCAGGCAAAATGATGTTCTTTGCCATGTCGCGAGCGATTTCACCTTCGATATGGATGCGCTTGTGGTAATCTTCCACATTCACTTCGTAACGGGAAACCATTTCGGCACGGTTCATCACGCCATACTTTTCGAAGAGCGCAATGTTTTCATCCTTCGTCAAAGCCTTGAGCGCTTCCATAGAAGTGCGGATGTTCGGGAGGCCACGCTTTTCAGCTTCCTTCACCCATTCTTCAGTGTAGCCGTTGCCATTGTAAAGAATGCGCTTGTGTTCCTTCACGATTTTTTGCAGAATCTTTTGCAGGCCCGTGTGGAAGTTCTTGTCATCAAGCTTTTCGAGCTGCTCAGAGATCATGTCGAAAGCTTCAGCGACAATCGTATTCAGAACAACGTTCGGTTCAGAGCAGCTCTGGCTTGAGCCCGGTGCGCGGAATTCAAACTTGTTGCCCGTAAATGCAAACGGCGAAGTTCTGTTGCGATCCGTAGCATCACGCGGAAGTGGCGGGAGCGTATCAGAGCCAAGCTTCATGGCACCCGCTTGCTTGCTAGACTTCGGCACGCCTTGTTCCAGCTGTTCAATCACGTCCATAAGCTGATCGCCAAGGTAAATGGAGATGATTGCCGGAGGAGCTTCATGAGCGCCGAGACGGTGGTCATTACCTGCACCAGCGCAAGTCATGCGGAGCAAATCAGCATGCGTATCGACAGCGTACATGATGGCGCAAATGGCAGTGAGGAACACGGCATTCTGGTGCGGGTCCTTACCCGGATTGAGCAAGTTGCCCTTGCCGTAAGAAAGACTCCAGTTGTTGTGCTTGCCAGAACCGTTCACTCCAGCAAACGGCTTTTCGTGCAACAAGCAAACGAGACCGTAGCGGTCCGCCACGTTGCGGAGCGTTTCCATCACAAGCATGTTGTGGTCGCATGCGAGGTTCACTTCTTCAAAGAGCGGAGCAAGTTCGAACTGAGCCGGTGCCACTTCGTTGTGACGGGTCTTTGCCGGGATGCCAAGCTTCCACAGTTCCTTTTCCACATCGTTCATAAAGTTCAAGATGCGGCTCGGAATGCTGCCAAAGTAATGGTCATTCATTTGTTGGTGCTTTGCAGGAGTTGCACCGAAAATCGTGCGACCAGCCTGGTACAGGTCCGGGCGTTGCAGATAAAATCTCTTGTCGATGAGGAAGTATTCCTGTTCAGCGCCGAGCGTAACGGTCGTCTTCTTCGGACCAGCCTTGAAGCAAGTCATAAGGCGGCGAGTCGACTTGGAAAGCGCCTGCAA
>JAEEGK010028195.1_pt1 | contig 11288 bp, 15 predicted proteins | sample 8958771 | NCBI WGS metagenome assembly JAEEGK01 (sample SAMN16246547, study PRJNA631951) | gut metagenome | biome: gut microbiome; feature: rumen; material: SC-attached | host: Bos | place: Iran: Karaj | collected 2018-10 | reverse complement strand
GAGATCTCCGACAGGCGCCTGATGCAGATCAGGTCGGTGCTGTACCTATCGGATGCCGGCCGCTACGGAGGATTCTACGGCGGCCTGGACCATGCCTATGCGGAGTACGCCGGAAGCCCGAAGGACAACGCCGATTACTCGGAGAGGAGCCTGGGAAGGAGCATAGAGAAGGTCAGGAAGGAGATGTTCGGTTCGGGTTACGAGTTTATCATCAGACCAGACGGCTCACGGATACGCCTGGACGAGGACTACCTCAGAAGGACCGGATCGCTGTAACGCCCAGGCGATCCCTTTGGAGATCCTCTTCACGGCATCCTGGAAGTGATTCCCAGGATTGGATTCGAACAACACTTCCGAACCTAAGTCCCTGATTATCGATTCCGCCTTCGCCGTGCGATCGCCTACGGTCGCCATCACAGGATTGCGTGTCCTGGATTCACGGTCCCCCAGCGACAGGTACACCTTCTCCGGGATGCGCACAGGCCTGTTGGACTCCATGAATTCGACCATGCCCGGGAACCACAGCGATCCCGATGCGCTCACTGCCCTGGAGAAACGGTCAGTGCGATAGATGGAATAGATCGAGAACAATCCGGCCATGGAATAGCCTGCGATGATGGCTTCTCTGTCCGATCCGGCATGAGCCGATACAGCATCCAGCAGATGCTTGAGATGCTCGTCCGCACCTCCGGTGAACGGGCTCTCGCCCTTGAAAACCGCAGGAGAATCCCACGGGGCCATGTCATGGTTCCAATCCAGACCGCTGACGTTAAGCAGCTGGAAGTCGGAAGCTGTCATCGACCTCACAGTATCATAGACGTCCCTGCCGTCACCGCCGTAGCTGTTCATCACCACCAGCGGAGAATCCATACTGTCACCATGGATCATTATCTGCATCCCATCGCCTCGGTGCCTCTTCATGCCGCAGGTCAGCGTCTCGGTCCATTCCTCGACGACGCCTCCCTTCGGACCGTTTGGCTGGGTCGGATTGCATTTCCTGGTGTAGAACCACGATCCGTACGCATACGGCGTCTCGTATCCAGTGGCGGAGATGTGTATGTAGCGAACATCTTCGCCGACTATATCGACGGACATGGTCTGGGGGAGCCTGTTCATGAGTTCGCCGACCCTCCTGCGTATGATGTCTGCATCCTTCTCGGATACATCCACACCGGTCGGGATCCCGTCGATGTCCACGCCGATGTAGATGTCCGCACGGTTGTAACGGTTGAGCATCGCGGACATCGAGCGTATAGCCTGATCCAGATCCTCCATCCCGTCGACGAACTCGACGGTGGGCCCCTCCTTCCCAAGGCCGTTGCGTTCAGTGCTTGTAGTTGTCGTCATAGGACGCCAGGTATCCGAACGTCATCGCCGTGTTGTGGGGCGTGATGAGGAGGTTCGCATTGGCGAGCATCGAGTCCACATACTTGTCGGAGACCAGCGCGAGGGTAGAACCGCCCGCGTAGTCGTACAGGAGATTGGCCACGTCGTACAGCGCATTCAGCACGTTCTGCGAGTATTCCTGGCAGCCGTAGCTCTCCAGCGTCCTCTCCACTACAGAACCGAAGGTCTTCTTGAACGCGGTCTCGTTGCCGTAGGTCAGGATCAGGCTGAACATGAACGGCACGGCGCCGCCCGATTCCTTCACTAATGTGGTAAGAAGATCGCCGTGATCGCTCACGAGGCTCATGAGTATGACGAAATCGTCCTGGATGTCGACAGCATAGTGCTCCCTCGTTCCCAGCGCGGTGAAGACCTTGGGTATGAACCCTTCGTTGAGGGCCTTCATGTCGGGGACCCTGAGGTTGCTGTTGAACTTCGACATGTCCATGTCGGCCGCCACACTTCTGCCCACGTAGTACTGCACCATCTCGAGCATGGCCGCAGACGCGCTGCTGTTCTCGGCCGGCAGGACGAACTCGTTGCCGTACCTCACGAAGCCGTACTGCTCCGGGGGAACGTATGTGACGATGTCGTAGGGGTTGGTCACGTACCATATGTTGCTGTAACGCTCGTCTGTTGGAGAAGGTAATCCGCTTCCGGCCCCGTACCATCCGCATCTGGGGGTCTCGAAGGAGAATCCGTACACGTCCTCCTTGGTGAGCTCGATCTCCCCTATCCTATCCCTGACCTTGCCCTCCGCGATCGCATCGGACAGGTAGGCGGCGATGAGATTGGCTCCGGCCGCGGTGCGGCTGTATCCGGTCACGAGGATCTTGGCGTCACCTGTGATGCCGTTGTCGCTGATGAACGACCTGAGCATCCTGACCCCTTCGTCCCTGACCAGGGCGAATCCCTCGTGATCCCCGGACTTTCCGAGCATGACGTTGGATGTGAACTCGGTGTGGTAATGGGTACCGTTCAGAACCAGGAATATGACTGTGGATCCGTCGATCTCCTTGGAACCCACGGCGACATCGACGGATGTCACCGTCGCCTTCTGCTTGTACGTGTCGTTGATGGCGACCTTGTCGCAGCCTATGTCGTTCAGGAGCTTCAGCACCGAGTCGGACCTCTTGCTGATGTCCGCGCAGTTGTACCCGCTGGACATCTCCAGGCACAGTGCGAAGGTCATCATGGACATGTTGAGCTCCGTCGACGGGGACCTGAAGTAGTCATCGGAATAGTACGCAGGGAGCTTGAAGTTCCCGTAAGGGCCTATATAAGTCTCGAACATGTGCTTGTCCTCCAGGTCCCCTTCCGTCGGATCGTAATCCTCGGCGACGCCTTCGGTGAAATCGATAGAGAACGGTCCGTTGGCATTGAATGTGATCGACGGCGTGTTGGATGCCATCGACGTCTTGATAGAATCGACATCGATGCTGTCCAAGTCCATCTTGCACTGATAGTAGGTCGCCCCGTCCTTGTAGTAGAACGATACCACTCCATCGGAACGGATGAGCTCCACATCGACCCAGCGCTTGCTGTCGCCGGAATAGACGAGCTTAACCGGGTTGTTGAGGGACTGGCCCTCCCTGACCTTGATGAGCCCGCTGGGCGTGCTGAACTTGAATTCGTCGATTGACCCGTCCGGATCGTCAGTGAGCGATGCTAGCTTGGCATCGTAATCGTGACTCTTGGTGAGTACGATGCATGCCCCTGCCGCTGCGACGATGATCGCGACCAGGGCTACTATCAGGACCAGATGGGCCGTTTTCATATGCTTACCAAATTGTCCCTGTATTAATTGCTTACTGACGGATAATCGGCCGTTTCATCCCCACATGATGAGGGGTCTGGGCTCGTCCTTCGGACCCCCGTCGTAGGGTTCCTTGCCTATGGAATGCAGCTTGTCCAACACCAGACGCTTGCCGATGTCCGTGACGCCGTATATCTGTATCTTGTTGCCTGCGACCAGCACATCCCTCTTCTCCGCTTCCGCCCTCACCCTTCCGGATGCGCAGGCGGTGATGAAATCGCAGTTGTCGAAGAGCTTCTTCGCCGCTCCGCATGTGGTGTGGCTGGAATGGACGCCGACGATGATGACATCGTTCCCATATCTGTCTCTGATGGTCTCCGCATCGTCCGCGCTGGCCACGGTGACGGCGAACCTCCTGTATCCCTTGGAGTGAGCCAGCTCGGCACCTTTCACCATGTCCAGGGGGACGGTCTCCGGGTCCAGGACGTTGTCCCTGCCCACGGCATCCAGCACCACCTGCAATGGCGATGTCTCAACCAGACCGGATATCCTGCCGCACATGCCCTGCAGGAGCGCCGGCTCAGTTATCACGGCGGTACCGCATCCGTCGGCGGCTATGACCGCAGCATCGATGTCGCCCTTCTCTAGGGCGGTGCTGAGGATCTCCGAGACGCCGAACGTCACGTAATCGCCGGCGCGCACGACCCTGTTCTCGGTGCAGAAACCGAAATCCCTGATGCGGAACTCGATGTTCTCGCGGATCTTCTGAGGGGTGATCCCCTCCATGCCGACGAGCTTGCGGAAGAGCGGACAGAACTCCAGTTCCGGTTCGCCCACCTCGACGACCTCGCCGTCCTCGATGACGATGCGGGTCATCCCCAGAGCCTCGAACACATGCCTGCCACCCTTCCCTGCCATGGAATCACTCCTTCGGCATGATGAAGTTGGTGCTTATCTTGGGCTCCTTCGCGGGGAACTCCACACCGGACTTCTTTCCAGCCTCTATGCACTTCAGGATCCAGGCGGTGTTCCTTCCGAGAGTCCTCATTGTTTGGAGACCTTCCTTGTCCTTCATGACATCCTCGGGGGTGAGGCCGTGGGTCTGGTTCCAGTACTGGGAACCGGGGACGACCATGGATGTGATGAGGAAGTACTGGTTCAGCCTCTCGAAGGATGCGGTGTTCCCGCCCCTCCTGGCGTTGACCACGCATGCTCCCACCTTGCCGGCGAGCTTTCCGCCGTAGGAGTAGAAGAAGCGGTCCATCCAGGTGGTGATCTGCCCTGCGGGTCCCGAATAGTACACGGGAGCGCCGAAGATGAAGCCGTCGAACTCGTCAACCCTGGCTCCGATGGAGTTCACATCGTCGTCGATGACGCATTTCCCTTTGGATTTGCAGTATCCGCATCCTCTGCATCCGGCGATGTCGCCCTTGCCGATCCAGTGGATCTCGGCGGAGATGCCGTTCTCCTCGAGGGTGTCGGCGACCTCTTTCAGGGACGTGTGGACGCAACCGTTCTCATGCGGGCTTCCGTTGACTAAAAGGACCTTCATATCAATCGTCTGGAACGAGCGATTTGCATGTATTTGAGATATCCGTCCAGCGTTAACTGAACAGCTCCTTCAGGATGATGAAGATTGCGAGGATGACGAAAAGGACTCCGAACAATGAGAAGAACCACGGAGCACCTACGGAAGATACCATCCCGACCCACACCAATGCGAATACGAGCATGATTATGGCCGTCATCAGTCTGGATAGACTTCTCATGGCGGAGGGATGGCAGTCGGGATATTAAGCGATATTGAACACTCTTATTGAAGATAATTCATGCACGGTCACTCATACCAATCATCATCTAGGAGTTTGTGAGCGCTGTATACATCATTCCAAAACTGAAACAGTTAAAGTTAATCTGAAGGGCCAAATAACCTGTTCCATGGTCACGGTTTTTAGATTTGTTAAGCACCTGAGGTCTCCCTCAGAATCGCCTCGCATCCGCGAAGGACATCGCGATATGTGGCAGAGAAATCCCCTGTGTACCAGGGATCTGCCACTCCTCTATCCTCTCCGACGTGGGACAGCAACAAGGACACCTTGTGGTCGGGATCGTCCCCTACGAAGGGTCTGAGGTTGCGGAGGTTCTGCTTGTCCATCGCCACGATCATATCATATTCCAGATAATCGGACGGGGTCATCCTCCTCGCAGCCCTCTTGGAATACGGGACGCCATGGTAATCCAGCTCCTCCTTGGCCGGAGGGTACATGTCGTTGCCCAGCTCCTCAGAGCTGGTGGCGCAGGACCTGATGCGGTACATGCTCTGGAGCCCCGCCTTCTTCACGAGGTCCTTCATCACGAACTCGGCCATGGGGCTGCGGCAGATGTTGCCGTGGCAGACGAAGAGGATGCTGATCATCGGATCACTCGTAGTCTATGCGCTCGATCTTGAATATCACGGGACGGGTACCGTCCGAGCAGCAGGCGATCATCTCGTTCTCTTCCTCCATCCATCCCTTCATGATGGAACCGCCCTGGAGACCGGTATAGATGTACCTCGAAATGGAATCCCACAGCTCGGAGCAGTGGGGCATCTTCGGGCCTCCGGCCACCTTGTCCGGATCGCCGTTGGTATGGACCAGGGTGTTGATTCCGCAATGCCAGAAATCGTCCCTCTCTCCGTCGCGGTAGAACTCGAACACGTCCCCGACGTTGTAGCAGGGGCACTCGCCCTCCTGCTTGTCCGCACAGTAAAGCATCTGTAGTTCCGGATACAGTTTCTTGTCGATGACGATGAGCCTGACCTTGTGCTTCATGTTATCCTTATTGGACAACGGGTGCAAGGATAACTATCTGACGAATCCCAGTCATTGCACAACTGTCGATGGATCGTACAGTATTCTCGCGGATCGCACCCCAAGATTATTTGTAAGGATGTCCATCACAGGTGCATGACCATAGCAATTATGCACACCACGATGGGTGACATCAAGATTCAGATGCACGATGACATGCCGATCACCACCGGCAATTTCATCAAACTGGCCAAAAATGGATTCTACAACGGCACGATCTTCCACAGGGTCATCGAGGGATTCATGATCCAAGGAGGGGACCCCGACGGAACCGGAATGGGCGGACCCGGGTACACGATCGAAGACGAGTTCGGAACCGGACACTCCAACAAGAGGGGGACCATCTCCATGGCGAACACCGGAAGGCCCCACTCCGGAGGCAGCCAGTTCTTCATCAACGTCGTCGACAACACCTACCTCGACAAGGAGGACCCCAGGACGCCCTCCGCGCACCCCGTGTTCGGAACCGTCCTCGAGGGAATGGATGTCGCGGACAAGATCAGCAGGGTCGAGACCAGCAGGTCCGACAAGCCCCTCAAGGACGTCGTCATCGAGTCCATCGAGGTAATCGAGTGATACCATGACGATGACGGATGCTTCTGTCGCTGAAATCCTGGCGCATGCCCTGAGGGAGAAGATCGTAGAGACCTCTGTCGTGTGCATCGAAGGATGCGGCACATCCGTCATCGCCGACCCTTCCATTCTGGAAAAGGTCGGAGACAGGATCACAGGCTCGGACTCCGCCGAGCCTGATAACAACATTATTGATATCGTGGGCGAGGACAACATCCTCGACCCCGAGACCGCCAAGGTGGACAACATCGAGGGTGTCTGCGTGGTGTACGACCACGGGATGCACGATGCGGTAGTCACCACCGGCTCCCTGAACGATGCCCAGGTCATGAGGGACATGTTCGGAAGCGACCTCTGCATTGTGGGGATCTTCGACAATGCTCCCGACATGGCGAGGGCGTGTGAGCTCCTCGATATTATTTCTATCAAGGATTCCAAGTTGGAATTCGTCACGAATCTCGGCAAGAAGCTCTCGGAATGAGCTCATTCCTCGCCGAGATACGAATCTATAACAAGATGCGAACCCGAGCGGAGCATGATGATGGGGACCCCTTCCTTCCTGAGTCTTCTCCTCAGCTCCTTGTCGTTGGTAAGAACATATCCGCCGGTCTTCGCCGCCATCTCGACGACCGAATTGTCGCCGGTGTACTCGGTGGGGACGATCTCGTACTTGCGTGCCAAGGCTATCGCGGCCTTCGCATACTTGTGATCCATGTGCTTCAACTCCCCGACCAGCGGTCCGGGAACGATGATCCTGACCTCGCCCAGCAGGTCCCTGAGGGCGAGGTCGAGATTCATCTTCATCTCAAAAGGCATGAGTAAGGCGTTTGTGTCGAGAACGACGGTCTGCATGATCTCACTGATCGACGATACCGTATCCGATGAGTCTCCACTTGTTGGAGATCCTTCTGGAGATGGCGACCCTTTGTCCGGGCAAAATGCACACCGGGATCTTCAGCACGACCTCTGCCGAGCCGTTCCTGGCGCTCTTGACGACACCGACGGTGGTGGCCGTTCCGACACTGAGCATCAGGGGCTCGTTGCTCTTGATGTCCTCGACGGACAGCTCCGCAGACGAACCGACGACACGGTCCAGCAGGGTGGTCTTCATCTTGAAGTCGTGAGCGACCGCAGGGAGCTGACCGGGCACGCCGATGACCCTTCCCGTGAGTCCGTCCGATTTGGTGATCGACGCGTCGAGACCGGTACCGATGGCGATGAGTCCTCCGGGGACGACCGACTTGACGGAGCGTCCTCCTGCCTCGAGGGATGTCACCGTTGCGGTGATTCTCTCGTACACGGGCTTGCCTGCGACCTCGGTCTTCCTTCCGGGGGAGATCTCGATCTCGTCCCCGACCTTCAGGGTTCCCTGGATGAGCGTTCCTCCCAGGACTCCTCCCTTCAGGTCCTCCGGCTTGGTTCCGGGGGAGTTGATGTCGAACGAACGGGCCACGTGCATGAGCGGGGATGCCTTGGCGTCCCTGGTGATCTTCGCGACGATGTGCTCCTCGATAGCCTGGATCAGCATATCGATGTTGACGCCACGGTTCGCCGAGATGGGGATGATGGGAGCGTTCTCCGCGATGGTCCCTTTGACGAACTCCCTGATCTGCTTGTAGTTCTCGATGGCCTGTTCCCTGGTCACGATGTCGATCTTGTTCTGGACGATGATGATCTTGTCGATACCGATGATGGAGAGCGCCATCAGGTGCTCCTTCGTCTGGGGCTGGGGGCACTTCTCATTGGCAGCGACCAGCAGGAGGGCTCCGTCCATGAGGGCGGCTCCCGAGAGCATGGTGGCCATCAGAGTCTCGTGCCCGGGAGCGTCCACGAAGGATACTGCCCTGAGGTACTCTGCATCCGCACCGCAGTTCTTACACTTCTTCGCCGTTCCGTACGCTGCAGCGCCCTGGCATTCAGGGCACTTGTAGAAGGCGACGTCCGCGTACCCGAGACGGATGGAGATTCCTCTCTTCAATTCCTCGGAGTGACGGTCAGTCCACTCCCCCGAAAGGGCCTTGGTAAGCGTGGTCTTACCGTGGTCGACGTGGCCGATCATCCCGATGTTGATCTCGGGCTGCTTTGGTACTTTCATCAGTTCTCCGCGGGTGCCTCGGGGTTGAGACACTCCTCGATGGACTTGGATCCGTACTCCTCGACGACGGCGTTGATCTGGACGATGGCCTCGGAGATCGCGTTACCGCGGATTGCGGTTCTCTTCCTCTCTCCGTGGTACCTCTCCTTGAATCCCTTTCCGTCAGAGAGCAGGAGCTTGACCCTCTTGTTTCCAGGAAGGTCCTTCCTCATGGGAGTTCCGTCGGAATCGGATCCGCCGGTGATCTTGATTTTGTACTCGGGGAGACCAAAGAAGACTCCGTCGACTGTCTCTCCGATAGTAATACCGATCAGAGAGTTCGCGTGGTGACCGGAGACAGTCACATTGTATGACTTTCCGGTTTTCTTGTCATTAACAACAGCTTTGAATTCTGCCATTTGAACACCTGTACGCGGGTGTAATAAAGGTGCATTTAAAAAGGTTGCCCATGAAAGGGTTTGTACCGACCCCGTGTGACGGCATCGGGGCCGTCACATCTGGTCGATCATGCGGAGAACCATGAATGCGCAGCGTTCCGCGGCCTTCTTCTCGAACTCCGAGTAATCCTCCATGTCGGAGCCGTCCGCCTTGTCGGATACGGCCCTGATGATGACGAACGGGATGTCGTTCAGGTAGCAAGTCTGTGCTATGGCACCGCCTTCCATCTCGCAGCAGAGGCCACCGAAATATGAGGATATGGTGTCCTTCTGTTCATTCGTGGCGATGAACTGGTCTCCGGAACATACCCTTCCCTCCATCGCCTTGATCTCGGGCGCGCATTCCTTGATGGCCTTGACGGCCTTCTGCCTGAGCGTATCGTCCGCCTTGAAGGCGACGAGTCCGGTGTAGGGTATCTCGCCCTTCTGGTAGTGTATGGGGGTCACATCGAAATCATGCTGGACCGCTTCGGTGGATACCACGAAATCGCCGATGTCCAAACGGTTGTCGAGAGATCCTGCGACACCGGTGTTTATGATGCACTTGACATGGAATTCCGATATGAGGAGCTGTGCGCAGACGGCCGCGTTGACCTTGCCCATTCCGCACTGTGCCAGGACAACCTTCTGATCGTCGAGTTTGCCTACGCAGAACGGCATTCCGGCGACGTTCTTCATCTCCTTGTCGGTCATGGCATTCTCGATCGTCACAACCTCGACCTCCATGGCACCGATGATGCCCACGGTCCCTTTCCCGTTGTCCTTGGGCATATTGGTGATTGCGAACGAGCACAGTACGATGGCCGTTACGGCGATTACGGCGACTGCCGCGATCTTCAAGGATCTCATATAAAGCGGTAGGAGGACCTCGGATTATAGCTTATCCTTTGTCACGTCGGCAACTGTCGTATCAATATTATATCTTGAAGATGATTGACAGGGCATGTTCTGCGGCGTGGACGAGGCCGGGAGAGGCTCAGTGATGGGACCTTTGGTAGTCGGTGCTGTCTATGTCGAGGACGATTCCATTCTGAAGGAGATCGGCGTGAAGGATTCCAAGAAGCTCACGCCGAAATCCAGGGAGAGGATGTACGATCAGATCGTGGCGCAGGCGTCCGATTACACCGTGGTGATAGCATCCGCCGCCGATATCGACGAACGCAGGACGAAGATGTCGCTAAACGATGTGGAATTGGAGATGTTCCGCGAGGCCGTATCGAAGATCCCGGTCACCAGGGTGTATGCCGATTGTCCGGACGTGAATGAGATGTCCTTCTCCAGCGAGCTCTCCATCAAACTGAACAACACGACCGTGATCGGCCGCCACAAGGCCGACGACACCTATCCCGTGGTCTCGGCGGCATCGATAATAGCCAAGGTCACAAGGGACCGCATGATCGAGGAGATCGCGGAGGAGTTCGGTGCGGACATCGGAAGCGGGTACCCTAGCGACGAGAAGACCATGGGTTTCATCAAAGAATGGATAAATAAGAACGGTGTGTCCCCGAAGCATACCCGCAATTCGTGGGAGCCCGTGCGGAAACTGCTTTCGGTATCGGCCAACACGAAGATAACGGATTGGTGAAACGAATGACTGATGAGGAAATCGCCCAACAGACGACATCCGAGGAGACGGAACAGCAGCTGACATCGGAGGAGATCATCCAGAAGATGATCGATAAGTTCCACAGGAGGATGGCCAAGGACGAGAAGGCCAGGGCAGAGGTCGAACCTATCGTGAAGAGATTCAACGTCGATCTCGGGGAGGAGACGTTCCACATGAGGCTGGAGAAGGCCCAGGTCGTGGATTTCGAGCCCGGACTGTATGACGAGGCGGATATCCTCCTGAAGACCACGCCCGAATATCTTCAGCAGCTCATCGAGGGGACACTGAGACCCATGAGGGCATACGTCACCAAGAAGATCGTCGTGAAAGGGAAGATCGAGGATATACTGCATCTCAAGAAGTTCTTCTGAGTTGTACTGCAACTCTTAAATATAATGTCCTTTTTAGGCAGATGTATAGCGAGGTAGGGTAGCCAGGATATCCCGTCGGGCTCATAACCCGGAGATCGGTCGTTCAAATCGACTCCTCGCTACCATCCTTTTCTTCGAACAATCCATAGAGCCAGAGTATCGGTTTTCGATCTCTGTGACGATAAGAACAAGACATCGAGAGGGCCCTGCGG
>JAEEGK010028194.1_pt1 | contig 11288 bp, 6 predicted proteins | sample 8958771 | NCBI WGS metagenome assembly JAEEGK01 (sample SAMN16246547, study PRJNA631951) | gut metagenome | biome: gut microbiome; feature: rumen; material: SC-attached | host: Bos | place: Iran: Karaj | collected 2018-10 | reverse complement strand
TATTTTGTTTAAAGATTTAAAATAATTTTTTGGGATTTTAAATATGATTTGTATAATGTTATGATTTTTTGTTTTTATGAAATACAATATAAAAACTATTTAATTATTCTAATATCTAAATTTTAATTATTAATTATTTGCATTGATTTATTTATTTTTGTATTACTTATTCATATTTTATTATTTAAATTATTTGAATTTTAAAAAAAATCTCTAGAAAAGAATTAATTAATATTCTTAAATAAAATTTAAATTAATATATTATAATGGATAAAATTATTCAAATGATACTTTTTTCAAATATTTTTTAAACCTAGAAATTTTATATTAACAAATAATCCTTTAAATTCTTTAAATAATAAACATACAATTTTTGGTATTGTTTCTGAAGGATTTGATACTTTAGAAAAAACAAATAATTCTTATTGTGATAATAATAATCGTCCATATAAAAATATAAGAGCTTATTTAAAAATGAATGGTGTTTTAATTGATGATAAAAGAATTAAAGTTGATTTTTCTCAAAGTGTTAGTAAAGTGTTGGATTAATTTAAAAAAAATTCTAAGTTTGATAATAATCCTGAAATTAATACTAATCAAGGAAATGATCTTACTTTAATTAATGAAACAATAATAATAATCATTTATATAAATATGTTTTTCATAAAGAAGATAAAAATTATGAGCAAATTTAACAAATAGAAAAAAAAGAAAAGAAAGAAATTTAAGATAAAAAAAATCTACTTTTAAAATTTAATTTCTTTTAAAATATCATAAACATCATTAGTGACATCAGCAAGTAGTATTTGTTTAAGATTATTATTATACTGTTTTTTATTAAATCCTGGAATATCTTTTTCAGGATGTTTAGGATCTTTAACAATTTTTTTATATGCATTACATTCTTCAACACATACAGAATCATCAAGACAAGTTTCTTCAGATGAATTTTCTTCCATTTTACAATACTTTTCATATCTTTTAGATTGACTAATAGCATCAACATAAGAAAGAAGAACTCTTCCACCAACATAATATGCAACTCCCATTTTTAATCTTAATTCTTCTGTTTCATGTTTTGATATTTGATATATATCAAATGAAGAATATTGCTTTCCAAATATATTTTTTATACTAGTTATTGTTTTATCATTAAATCCACTATTTTTTAAATTTTGAATTGCATTTGTTGAATACAATGATATTGTTTTAAAATCTAAATATGTTTTTATTGTCACTACATATTTTTTATAAAATGCTGGAAAGGATGTTTTTTTCGATGAAGCTAATCTTTTAAATTTATCAATCATTTTCTGTTGATCTAAATCAAGAATAGAATTTAAAGTTTCATAAAATTTAGCAACTAAAGATTTTCTAATAATTTCATTTTCATTATAATTTAATCCTCTTTTAACTCTTCTATGTTTAGTTTTACATTTTTTAACGAATAAAATTCTCTTGCAACTTCTATAAGGAATAGAATTATATTGAACAACAGATTTTCCAGTAGCTTGTCCTTTTACATAAACAAAATAAACGTATTGTTCATCTAATCTTGTTGCAACTCCAAAAACATTTTCTAATTTTGAAGAACCAACGTTTCTGTCGAATTTAAAATCTTCAAACGTGATTTCATTTTTACTATATTTTATAGCTTTAAATTTAGTTACTGTTTCTGGAGGAAAATTATGTGTTCTTTGAAGATCATCTACTCTGTTATGTGCTATTTGATCAAATTTTACTATTGTTGAACTTGCTAAATTTTGAACGTAATTTAAGTAATTTGCAGGATATGGATATTTATATCTTGCTGCAGAACTTCTTAAACCATTTAATAATTTATTCTTTGCTTCATCTTTTGTCATTAAGAGATTTGGAATTACATGATCTTCATTTGTTTCTGTGATATCACATATTATTATTGAGATGAGGATTAAGCTAATCAGCCTTTTCATTTTTTTTTTTTGGATATTGTATTTATATTGATTTTATTTTATTTTAATTTTTTTTTATATTGTTCAATTAAAATGTATACTGTGAAAAAATTGATTTGTTTTTTTGGTAATTTATTTTATATTGTTTAAAGATTTAAAATATTTTTTGGAATTTTAAATATGATTTGTATAACGTTATAATATTTCTGTTTTATTAAATATAATTTAAAAACTATTTAATTATTCTAATATCTAGATTTTAATTATTAATTATTTACATTGATTTATTTATTAATAAAATAATTTGAATTTTAACATAAAAAAAATCTCTAGAAAATAATTAATTAATATTCTTAAACAAAATTTAATTAATATATTATAATGGATAAAATTATTCAAATGATACTTTTTTCTTTTTTTTCAAATATTCTTTAAGCCCAGAAATTTGATGTTCTAAATCAGTAACATCTTTTTCTAAAACATCAATTTTATCAAGAACTTTTAAATTTCCTTTTAATTTCTTATAATCAATTTTTTCATATAAAAAATTATTATTATTTAACCATTTTAAATATTTTTTTTTTCTTTCAATACATTTATTCAAAAATATTTTATAAGAAATAACATGATTTTTACAAATTTCTTCCCAATCACTTTTTCTTAAAATAAATCCATAAGCAGATTTATTAGGATGAACTTCATATTTTAAATCACTAATTAATCCAGTTACAAATTCATATTCTCCAAAAATTGAAGATTCATTTAAACAAAAAATAACATCATTATTTTTATTATATGCAAATATTATTCCATTTAATAAAAAATACATTTTATCTACTTTTTCACCATAATCAATTAATACTTTTGTTTTATTAAAAATTTTAGGTTTTAAATTCTCATATATTAAATACATAAATTCTTTATCACAATCTTTGAAAAAAGTTTCATATTCTTTTTTTAAAAAATTAAATAATTTAATCCTAATATCATTTCTAACTCCATATCTTAAAATAGAAAAAATATCAGAGTATTTATCTTTAATATCTTTAAAAGATAATCCTCTTCTGAATAAATTATTAGAATTAATTTGTTTTTTAATTCCATTAGGAAAAACTTTACCAGTGCTTTTTTCTAATTTAAAAATTAAAGATTCAAATTGTTTACTAAAAACAGTATCTTTATTAAAACCATATATTTTAGCATATAAATATTGAATATTAGAAGTAATAAAATAAATTAACTCCAATAAATAAATTTACAACTGCTGAATAATCACCTACAAACATTTGTGCTATTCCTACTCCCAAAGCTGAAAATAATATTGTAAAAATTGCTCTTAATATATTTGTAAATGTTGCTTTATCTTTTTTATATAAATTACCTCCTACATAAAATAATGTTGCATACATTGCAAAAATAACAAATTGAGTTATTGAATAGAAAAAGCCATTAATAATAATTTTTAAATGTTTACATTTTTTATTTTTTAAATTTTGAACATCTAAAATAATATCAGCATAAATATCAACAATTTTATATTGCATATTATAAGAAAAAATAGTTTTTGAATTAAGAACACTTTCACTTAAAATATTTCCAGCTTCTTCATCAATAAATTTATTTCCATCATTAACACCTTGTTGTAGAGTAAATTGTAAATAATAAGATCCAATAACTAAAGGCATGAAAGCAATATTAATTAAAGTTAATATCCATTGACAAACAAAAGAAACAACAATACCAATAATTAAAGTAACAGAAGTTTGAAGTAACTGTCCTAAAATAGTAGTAGCAACTCCAGAAATTTTAGTAGTATCAGTAGTTAATTTAGTTAATAATGCCCCTGGGGAATTTTCCTTTAAATCAAAATATCCGATATGTAAATTTAAAAATTTTTCGAAAATTTCTTTTCTATATTTTGAAGTTAAAATTTCACCTAATCCATAAAAAAAATAATTTTGCATCCAAAGACTTGCCCCTGCAAAAAGAGCAAGAGCAAGGAATTCTAAAGCATTAATCATTCCATCTTTTTTAACATCATTAATATCTTTTTGACTTAAAGCACCTATTGCATTTGCTAATAAAATTCCATAAACCGGCCAAACTAAACCATTAAATCCTGCTGCTACTGTACATCCTACCATAAAACATTTATTATTCTTTAAAAGGGAAAATGCATGTTTACGTGCTTTTTTAAATATTATTTTTTCTCTTTCTTTATTTATAATTTCATCCTCTTCGTCTTGTAAAATATTTAAATTATTCGTTGAATCATGATTTGATGTATAATTTTCATTATTTGTATAAAATTGCTTAAAATCGTTCTTTATATTCTTGTTTTCCTTTGAATTACGAGAATTTCTCTTTTGAGAATTGAAGGAATTTACTTTTCCAGGAATGTTATTTTTTAGATTTTTTGGATAGGAGGAATTATTATTTGTGTGGGAATGAGAGTTATTATGAGGATTTGTATCTGATTTTTTATATTCGTTTGATGAAGGAAAGTTTATTCTCACATCTTTCATATTTATTTGCTCATCATATGTTAACTTCGAATTACGAACATTTAAATTTTTTAATTCCTCATCTATGTTATTTAATTCATTCTGTCTTTGAGAAAAAATTTTTCTAGTATTTATATCATTTTCATTTCCTATATCATTATTTTCTGCATTTATTGTTTGATAATTTACATTTTGATTTACTCCATTTATATTATTTTGAAGCATATTATTACTAATAGAATTACTTATCATATTATTATTGGTGTTAAAATTATCTTGATTTATATCTTCTGATAAAATAAATTTTCCTTTGGAATCTACATTATAATCATTATCATTTTCATTGTCATCAATTAATAAACTAGCTCTTTTTTCTTCTTCAGCTTTAGCTCTTTTAATATATAAATCAGCATAAACTCCTTTTTTATCCATTAATTCATCATGAGTCCCTTCTTCAGCAATACTTCCATCTTTACCAAAGCAAAATATTTTATCTGAATTTTTAATTGTATCAAGTTTATGGGCAATAACAATAGTACTAATCCCTTGACTAACCATATCTAAAGCTTTTTGAACTTCTAATTCACTTTTATTATCTAAAGCACTAGTAGCTTCATCTAATAATAAAATTTTTGGTTTTAATAAAACTGCTCTTGCAATTGCAATTCTTTGTCTTTGACCACCAGATAATTTTTCTCCTTTAACACCAACTATATAATCTAAACCTACTTTATTAATAATTTCAGTAGCATAAGCTTTTTCACATGCTTCTAAAATTTGATTTTCACTTATATTTTCTCTTCCGAAAATAATATTATCTCTTATTGAAGAATTAAATAAAACAGGTTCTTGTTGAACATAACCTATAAAATTTCTCCAATGATTAATATCAAAATTTTTTATATTTTTCCCATCAAATAATATCATTCCTTTATTAGGTTCATAAAATCTTTCAATTAAAGATAGAATAGTTGATTTCCCAATTCCCGAAGGACCAACAATTGCCATTTTTTTATCATATTCAAAATCAATATTAATATTATTTAAAACAATTTTATCTCCTGAATTATATTTAAAAGAAACATCTTTAAATTCTAAATGACCAATACTATCATTTTTATTAGGTTTTTCTTTTCCATAATGACTAGATTTAACTTTTCTATTTTTTAACTGGAAATAATCTTCACTGGCATTACAAGCTTCAAAAATAGCTTTAATATTAGGAGCAGCTTGTCCTAAAGAAAAGCATCCGAAAATAATAGCAAATATAACAGTAATAACACTTCCAGCTCCAAAATCTTTATTTTCATCTTCTGTTTTTTCTCCATTATTATAAATAAGTCTACTTCCATAACCAACAGCTAAAGAATAAGAAGCATAAATAACAAAAATAATAAAACCAATACCAAAACCAGTTTTATAACCTTGATTAATTCCTGCTTTTCTTGAAATATTTAAAAAATTATTATATCTATTTTTTTCCTCATCAAAATTAGCGAATGAAGCAACAGTTTTAATTTGATATAAAACTTCCTCTGCCATTCCTCCTGCTTTTTCATAAGTTCTCATTTCTGCAGTTCCCTGTTTCATTGCATTTGCCATGAAAAAACCTCCTAAACCTAATAAAGGTAACATTGCAGAAATAACTAAACTTAATTTCCATGATGTTATATATCCTATTATGAAAGATGCTATAAATTGAGAAAATGAACTTAATGCAACTCCTACTTTTGTTCCTATTCCATTTTCTATTATTTTTGTCTGAGATTGAATTTTAGTAGTAAATTCAAATGTATTTGTTTCATCAAAATATGTTTGATCTTGTTTCATTATTGTTTGAAAATAATCAATTTTTATTTTATTTGATAATCTCTTTCCTAAAATTGTCCAGAAAATAACCATTAATAAGGAACCTGCGAAAATTCCAATTCCAGCACAAATAAAATTTACTATTGCAGAATGAATAACTTTTGGAACTTTTTCTTTTGGAATTGAACCATCAAAACCATCAATAACATCTCCTAATAATAAAGATATTAAAGGCATTGATAATCCTGCTGCTATTGAACCTATTATTCCTAATATAAAAAATATTATATCTGATTTATTAGCTTGAATTGATATTAATTTAAAGAAAGAAATTGATTTTTTCTTCTTTTCAAATTTTTTAAATAGTTCACTATCTTTTACTTGTTTTATCTCATTTTTTAAATTTTTTACTTCTCCTTTCACTTGTGTTATTTCTTTTTGGAGATTTGATAATAAGGATTTTATTTCAGAGTCTTCTGATTGTGCTTTTGAATTTAATGATAATGATGTGTCTTCTACTCTCATTTGTATCATTTTTTTAATTTTATTAATTTCAAATAAAATAGTATAAATTAATCATTTTTATTTTGAAAAAAAGGTACTTTTTATTTTTGAGGTATGTTAGAAAAAGGATTATTTATTATGTATTTAAGTTTTTAAATTTTTTTTTTATGGTTTTTTATTATTTTTATTGATTTTTTATCTAATATTTTTTTTTTTTATTTTTTTCTCAAAAAGTATGTCGATAAATGATATTTTGATATTTTGGATGACATCAAGAAATAATTTAATAAATAATTATTAATTATTTTATTTTATTTTTTATTTTTAAATTTTTAATTTTTTACAAATTTTCAATTAAATGGATAGTTCAAATAAAATAGTAAAATATTTTTTAGGATTTTCTTTTGTGATTGGAAGCTTATCATATATTTATTATACTTATTTTTCAAAGGATAAAAATGAAAAATATTTAAATGAATACATAGATAAATATCTTGAATCATTAAAATCATATATTTCTCAATTTTCAAATGAATTATGGAAATATAATACAAATTTATTATGTCATCTGAATTTTATTATTAATGAAATATTAAGTAAAGTTAAAGAAATTGAATATCCTTTATTAGATAAAAATAGAATTAAAATATTTGAAAACGAAAAAGAATGGAAAGAACAAATTAAAAAAGATAATGAACAATTAAATTTTATTAAAAATGAAATAATAACAAAATTAATTCCTAAAATTTTAAATATTGAAATAAAAGATATTATTCCAATTTTAAATGATAAATTAATATTATTAAAAGAAAATGAAAAATTTTGTAAATTAATTCCTTACGAAGAAAAAATTATAAATTCAATTATAGAAAAAATTGACGAACAAAAAATTGAAGATAGTTTTTTTTTTGCTTCAGTTAAACAAATAGAATTAAATAAATTAGTTGAACAAAAATTTTCTAATATTGAAAATTTAAATAATTTAAGTGAAATTGAAGATTTTAAAAATAAATTTAAAGACGAATTTATTTATAGATATGGATTCAATTGTAAATTTCTTCCAGAAATAATGATAAAAAAAAATGGTGATAAAGGTGTTTCCTTTAATTTACTTATTAATAAAATAATTTATTGAATTTATAACTTCCTTTTAATGTTATATAAATTTTCAAAATCATTGTGTTGATAAAAATTTTTCAAATATTTTTAGCACAAAAACAGAAAATATTCATATTTATATTTATTTATTATTATTAATGAAAAATATTATAAAACATTAAATCAAATCAAAACAATTAAAAAACTTTATATATTTTTTTTAAAATAAAAATAATAATCTTTTTTGATTGTGTGGTTCTTTTAATTACAATTAAACTTTTTTTTAAATATATACAATTAAAACTGATATTATTTTTATATGAAAGACGTTTTAATTTTACCCTTATTCTCAAATAATAAAAATTAAATAATAAAGAAAATACTTATAATTAATCATAAGAAAGAAATTTACAAAAATTTAGTAGAGCATAAATAATCTTCCTTATTAATTTAAATTTGAAAAAATTTATCCACAACAAAGACAAAATTATTTTTTTTATGACAAAGTGAATAAGGATAATAATTTATAAAAGAAATATAATATTTCAAAGGAATTTCAATTTCATTACATATAAAATTAGTATTTTCTATATAAAATATATTATTACTTTTAAATTGATTAATCATACTAATATTATTTTTTTTATACATATATTTTAATATTTCATTTTTTCCTTGAATTTTAGCATAAGCCAATTGACATTTTTTATCACTATTAAAATTATTCCATTTTTTTCCTATAAATTCATCATAAAAATACATTATATGAATTGGATCTATAAAATTAATAAATCCATATCCTAAATTTGTATTATTTATAAAATCCAATGGAAGATATAATAAATCATATTTTCCTAAAAAATGAACATTTATTTCTTCTAATAAAAGATTTATTGTATATTTATTTGGAATATTTCTTATTATTAATGTTGTTCTTTTATCTTTTAATTTTATCACATTGTCTAAATGAATTAAATTTTTAGATGAATCTAAATGCAATTTTTTCTTTTTTGCATTATTTTTAATTTTGTTTTTTTTTAATTCTTTATAATTTAGATTATTCTTTTTTTTATTGATTTCATTATGATTATCAAAAGAAAAGTTATTATTTACACTTTTGTAACTATTGATAAAATTATTATTATTATTATAAATACATTGATTAAATATTTTCCCTTCATTATTATTATTTATATAAGAAGTATTGTTTGTTGAAGAAAAAAAATTTTGTTTTACTTCAACGAATTTATAATTATAACTTTTATTTTGATTATAATTATAAATTTGAAATGACTCATCATTATCTTTATTTTTCATTTCTATTATAACTCTTGAAATTTCTTTATTAATTTCTTCAAAGTCATCATAATTTTCTTCTAAAATAGTACTTCCTTTTCTATAATTATTATTCGAAAAATACATTGATGCTAATAATTTATTAAAAAATAAAAAACATTTTTTAATCAATTTATTCAAATTTATTTTATAAATAATAAATTTTCTTTAAAATATATAAATATAAAAAAATAAAAATATCATTGAATGAAGTACCACTAATAAATAAATTTTATTTTGAATAAAAGCAAAAATTTATTAATGAAAAATAAATTCTTATTTAAATTAATTAATAAATTCTCTAAAATAATTAGTATCTTCTAAATCAGCTACATCATCATCTTGATAATAAAAACCATTATTTCCATTTCTTTGTTCATTTTGATAATTTTGATAATTATTATTATTTCTTTTATTATTATTATTATTATTATTATTATTATTATTATTGTCGTTATTGTTATTATTTAAATTATCGTTAGTAATTTCAAAAATTTTTTTTGTTATATTTTCAACAGAAGTAAAAAATAATTTTCCTTTATTAATATTTTTTCTTTGATTAATATTAATATCTTTATCAAAATCTCTATTTTTATCATTAAAATTATCTTTATTAAAATTTTTATTATTATTATTATCATTATCTCCAAAAGTATCATTATTATTTTTTCCACAAGAATCATTATTATTATTATTATTACAATTTTGAATAGAATGAACATTTTCTTGATTATTATATTTTTGTTGAGAACTTAAACCTTCTTTCATCATTTCATACAATCTATTTAATTCAACTAAATTATTAATAGTAAAAGTACCATAAAAATGATTATTAATCATAATTTTGAGTGGATTTTGAATAAAAACAGGAGTTTGTTGTAATTGATATCCTTGATAATAATGAAAATTATTATTGATAATTTCATGAGTTTTTTCATGAGCACTTAAATTACTACTTTGACTGAATCTCTTAAAGCAACCAGGATAAATACAAGCATAAGGTTTTTCTCCAGTATGAATTCTTAAATGAGTTCTTAAGTTAAAGTCTAAAGAAAATCTCTTTTGACAAATATCACATCTAAATGGCTTTTCTCCTGTATGAACTAATGAATGTCTTTTTAATTTTGAATTATCTAAAAATTTTTTTCCACAATTTTTACATGAAAATAATTTATCTCCATGTGTTAATTTATGCTTTCTTAATGATACTTTGTCATAAAAATATTTTCCACATTCTTTACATGAACATTTGTAATCTTTTGATAATGATTCTTTTTTATTTAATTTTCTTTTTAAATTATTATTTCCTTTTGTTTCTATTGTGGTCTCTTCTTCTATTATTGATATTTTAATTTTGTTGGAATTATTTTTTTTATTCTCAAGTGAGGACTCATTTTGTATTATTTGAGACATATTTTTTTTTTGCTAATAATATGGGAAATTTAATTATTTTTTTTTAATATTGAGTTATTAACGTTTTAATATTATTTTTTTATTTTTTTTGGGTTAAAAAATTCAAAATATAATTATTTTATATAAAAAATAATTTTTTGAACATGGTAAAATTTTAGAATTTTTATAACAAAAAAAGATAATAAATATTTAAAAATAAATTATTTATAAATTTTCAATTTTTTGAGATTGTTCGACAATATCATTAACTGTTTTTTCTTTTTCTTCATTATTTAAAAGTGAATAATTATTATCAGAAGAATATCTCAGAATATTTTTATTACTATTACTAGAAATTAAAGGTAAAAAATTAGTATTATTAGTATCATTAATATTATCATCATAAATATTAAAAAGTTTTTTACTTTTACTTTTCATTTTACTACTTCTAAAAAGAACATTATTATTTTTTTTTCTTTCTTCTTTCCTCATTCTCATTTCTTTAGCTTGTTCTAATAATTCTCTTTGAGGTTTTAATCTTTTTTCAGAACACATTTTTAAATATTTCTCTTGTAAATTTTTATGTATTTTCTGTATATTTTTTATATTTTCATTTTTAACTTCAATTGTACTTTTTAATGTTAATATTTCTGCTTTTAATCTATTTATTTCATTATTATCTTTTAATTCTTGATTTTCTTTTATATTTTTT